>Ga0209211_10000263_pt1 | contig 116949 bp, 120 predicted proteins | sample RifGroA2_FD_183992 | JGI IMG/M metagenome (GOLD analysis project Ga0209211, IMG submission 183992) | Groundwater microbial communities from Rifle, Colorado, USA - Groundwater A2 (SPAdes) (version 2) | ecosystem: Environmental > Aquatic > Deep subsurface > Groundwater | place: Rifle, Colorado...
TTTTCGATCGCAAGGCCTTTTGCCGCTACGCCTGTCCGGTGGGCCGGACGCTGGGCTTCTACGCGCGTCTGGCGCCGATATCGGTGCGGCCCGTGAATCAGAATACGTGCGACACCTGCAAGACGCTGGAGTGCTACCACGGTTCAACGGACATCGAGCCATGCCCGACCAGTCTGGTCGTGGGTCGCCTCAGCCAGAACACGAATTGCCTGTCTTGCGGCAACTGCATGCAAAGTTGCCCGCACCAGAACGTCTCATGGCGCTTGCGCCCGCTGGGCAGCGAAGCGATAGACCAGGAACAAGCCAGGCCGCAAATGGATGGCGCATGGTTCATGCTGCTTCTGCTGGGGATCACCACTTTTCACGGTCTTACCATGATGCCCTTCTGGGGCGATTGGGTACTGACGATCGCCAACGCCATCGGCGAGACCGGCAAATCCTTGGTGAGTTTCACCTTGGCCATGTTCGCCAGTTTTGGTCTGCCGGTACTGATCTTTGGGGCAGCGGTCGGAGTAACCCATTTTGGCGATCGCGGCAAGACATCCTACAAGGAGCTGTTTACCGCTTTCTCCTTCAGCGCGTTGCCGCTCGCATTCGTCTATCACCTGGCTCACAACCTCGATCACCTTTCGCGCGAGAGCGTGAATGTGTTCGCCATGTTGCTCAACCCGCTTGGCACTGGACTTGCACCTCTTTCGCCTATCCAGCGGCACGCCCAGATGATGAACCCGCTGTTCCCGGATTCACTCATGTTCACCGCGCAGTCAGGGCTGGTGGTGCTCGGCTTCTGGCTGGCGGTTCAGATTATTCGCCACCGCAGCCGCGACAAGCTCGACGGCGGTACCGCGCTGAGGGGCTGGCGCCTATTGCCGATGTTGGCATTTGCCGGCGCAATCACAGCGATGAACCTGTGGCTGATGGCGCACGAAATGGAGATGCGTTTCTGATTTCCGATAGTCGGCGCTGGCGGCACGGCGACCATCCACGCCGGCAGACAGAGGGCAAGCGCAAAACGGGTTTCGGTGGTGACGCTCGGCTCGTTCTCGAGTTTCACGGCAATGTGAGGAGTCCGCATGATGCTCTGGTAGAGCGGCTTTGAGTAGTCATTGAAGACAATCTCGAGTCCGCGGAATGTGGGTGCTGATACAGAAATATGTGGTTACGCAAATGTAATTCCGGCATCAGCCTACTGTCGGAGTCCGGAGAACAAACTGGCGCTGTCTTCAACAAGGAGTCGCAAATGAAATCCTCCATTCGAATCGCCGTTGTCCTTTCACTGCTGGCACCCGTGACCTGGGCTGCGGTGCCCATGCCGACCGTGACCGTGCATAAAAGTCCGAGCTGCGGCTGCTGCGGAAAATGGGTCGAGCACATGAAGGCCAACGGTTTTCCGGTGATCACCCGAGACACCGAAAACGTCGCCGCCCAAAAGGCTCGCCTCGGCGTGCCCATGGCCATGGGTTCCTGCCATACCGCAGAAGTGGGCGGCTATCTGGTCGAGGGCCATGTGCCCGCCGATGATGTCAAACGCTTGCTGGTCGAAAAGCCACGTGCCCGCGGCCTCGTCTTGCCGGGAATGCCTGCGAGCGCGCCCGGCATGGACGAGGCGCGCAGGATTCCCTATGAAACTCTGCTGGTCGGGAACGATGGCCGCGCAGTTGCCTACGCACGCCACTGAAGCCAGATTCGTCATCTACGGCTTCCTGCTGCAGTGACCGGACATCCCAGCCAACGTCATGCCTAATGCTCGGCAACGCACCGACCGGCAAGGCGCTCGCAAGCATTATGTTCAAGTTCCATTTGTCCCTTGCCAAGGGACGGAAAAAAGACCTTTACCAAGGAGAACCACCATGAACAAGTTTGCCATGACAGCCACTGCGGTCGCGCTGGCGTTTACCGCTCCTGTTTTCGCCGAGGAAGCTCATCACCCGGAAAAGGCAGGGGAAGCGAAAAGCGCACCCGCCCAGCCGGCGCCGCAGGTGAAAAAAATGCAGGACAACGTCAAGAAAATGCCGGCGCAGCTCGACCGCATCGCCAAGGCAAAGACCGACGAAGCGCGACACAGGGCCATGGCCGAGCACATGCAGACCATGCAGGAGAACATGAAAATGGCGCACGACATGAAGGCCGGGATGATGGACTGTCCCATGATGGAGGGCGGCATGACGGGCAAAGGCGGCATGGGCATGATGCACGGCGGCATGATGGGCAAGCCCGGCATGGCTATGAAGGCTGGGGACACTGCGACGCCCGGCGCGCCGGACCGCATGCAGCAAATGGAAAAACGCATGGACATGATGCAGGGAATGATGGAGCAGATGATGCGCCGTCAGGATGGCGCAGCCCCCGCACCGATCCCGACGAAGTAAGGGCAAATAGTTCTGCAATGGCCTCATCGCTGAAGCGTCTGCATCCACCTCCCTGATGTTTCGCTCGCGGCGCACCGGTGTAATGAACTGGCCTGAGACCAACGTGGCCTTGTTTGCCTTCCTGCTCAACCTGCCCTGGGAACTGTGGCAAATTCCCTTGTTCAAGGGCATGCCGTCGCTTTCGCACTGGGATGGCGTCATCCTGTGCACTCGCGCCGCGCTGGGCGATGCGGCGATCGCCTTGCTCGCCTTCTGGCTGGTCGCTGCAACATCCGGCACGCGCGACTGGGTAAGGCGGCCTTCCGGTGCCACCGTTAGCGCGTTTGTCGCCATTGGCCTCATTGTCACGATTGCGCTGGAGTATTGGGCCACCCACGTCGGCGGACGCTGGGAATATGCTGCGGAAATGCCGCGGCTGCCGCTGCTGGGCACCGGGCTGGCGCCGCTGCTGCAATGGCTGCTGATTCCACCCCTCGTCGCATGGCTGGTGCGGAGGCAAATCCAATGAAGGCGAGTGGAGCAATGGTCGACCCGGTGTGCGGCATGTCGGTCAAGCCCGATTCCGTGCACGGGTTTGAATACGCGGGACACCACTATCGTTTTTGCAGCGCCAAGTGTCTTGCCAAATTCGAAGCCGAACCGCAGCGCTATCTGCAAGCGGCAAGCGAACCGGCTGCGGCGGCCATGGTCGCAGCGAGAACGATCTACACCTGTCCGATGCACCCCGAGGTGCGCCAGATCGGTCCCGGCAACTGCCCCAAGTGCGGCATGACGCTGGAACCGCTGCTGCCCGACCTGGATCAGGACGAGGACAACGCCGAGTATCGCGACTTTCATCGCCGTTTCTGGGCCAGCCTGCCGCTGACGGCCATCGTCGTGGTCCTGGCGATGGCCGGGCATCTGCTGGGCTGGCTCGCTCCGGTCGTGCGCACCTGGGGCGAACTGTTGTTGACGCTGCCGATCGTGCTCTGGGCCGGCTGGCCGTTCTTCGTCCGCGGCTGGCAGTCGCTGCTCCACCGCAGCCCGAATATGTGGACCCTGATCAGCCTCGGCACCGGCGCGGCTTTCGCCTACAGCGTGGTGGCGACGCTGGTGCCCGGCTGGTTCCCGCTTTCCTTCGTGGCCCACGGCCGCATCGGCGTCTATTTCGAGGCGGCGGCCGTCATCATTTCGCTGACCCTGCTGGGGCAGATGCTGGAATTGCGCGCGCGCTCGCAAACCACCGCAGCAATCAAGTCCCTGCTCGGCCTGGCGCCGAAGACCGCGCGCCGGATCAATTCCGACGGCGGCGAAGAGGATGTGCCGCTCACCCACGTCCATGTCGGCGACACGCTGCGCGTGCGGCCCGGCGAAAAGGTGCCGGTGGATGGTGCGGTGACCGAAGGATCGAGCGCGGTCGATGAATCCATGCTTACCGGCGAACCGCTGCCCGTCACCAAGCGTGTCGGCGACAAGGTGATCGGCGCCACGATGAATACCTCGGGCAGCCTGGTGATCCGCGCCGAAAAAGTCGGCGCGCAGACCGTGCTGGCCCAGATCGTGCAGATGGTCGCCCAGGCCCAGCGCTCGAAGGCGCCGCTGCAGCGCATGGCGGATGTCGTCGCCGGCTACTTCGTCGTCGCGGTGGTTGGCATTGCGCTGCTGAGTTTGTTCGCCTGGGGTCTGTTCGGCGGCGAACAAGGCTGGGTGTTCGGCCTGATCAACGGCGTTTCCGTGCTCATCATCGCCTGCCCCTGCGCCCTCGGCCTGGCCACGCCGATGTCGGTCATGGTCGCCACCGGCAAGGCCGCCACCAGCGGCATCCTGTTCCGCGACGCGGCGGCCATCGAGCGCCTGCGCGAGGTCGATACGCTGATCGTGGACAAGACCGGCACGCTGACCGAGGGCCGTCAGGCTTTCGAGCGCGCCGTGGCGGTGGCAGGCATCACCGAGGACGAAGTGCTGCGTCTGGCGGCGAGCCTCGATCAGGGCAGCGAACACCCGCTGGCGGATGCCATCGTCCGCGCCGCGCGCGAGCGCGGCCTCGCGCTGGACAAGCCCGAACAGTTCGAATCCGCCAGCGGCATCGGGGTGCACGGTGTGGTCGGCGGCCGTCGCCTGGTGCTGGGCAATGCCGCGCTGATGGCCGACGAAAGCGTGGACGTCAGCGGCATCGTCGCTGCGGCCGAAGCGCTGCGCCTGACGGGGGCCAGCGTCATGCACCTGGCGGCGGACGGACGTCTGCTCGGACTGTTGGCGGTAGCGGATCCAATCAAGGCGAGTACCAGCGAGGCGCTGGCGAGCCTGCGCCAGGCCGGCCTGCGCGTGGTCATGGCCACCGGCGACGGCCTGACCACGGCACAGGCGGTCGGCAAGCGGTTGGGCATCGACGAAGTGCACGGCGAAGTCAAGCCGGCCGACAAACTCGCCCTGGTCGAGAAACTGCAGAGCGAGGGGCGCATCGTGGCGATGGTCGGCGACGGCATCAACGATGCGCCGGCGCTGGCGAAGGCGGACGTCGGCATCGCCATGGGTACCGGCACCGATGTCGCCATGAACAGCGCCCAGGTGACGCTGGTCAAGGGCGATCTGCGCGGCATTGCCCGCGCCCGCCAGTTGTCCGCCGCGACCGTGGGCAACATGCGGCAGAACCTGGCCTTCGCTTTTCTTTACAACGCGCTCGGCGTACCGATTGCCGCCGGCATTCTCTATCCGGCCTTCGGCCTGGTGTTGTCGCCCATCATTGCCGCCGCGGCGATGAGCCTGTCGTCGGTCAGCGTGGTTGGCAACGCCTTGCGCCTGCGCGGCGCCTGACAGGAATGTAATCTGCCGGTAATGTTTTCGACACAGGAGAATGTATAGACTTTGCCTGGTTCGCAACGCACGAGCATTATCATGCGCGGGTTCGACACGGGATCTATTTATTTACGTCAATGATGAATGAAGGAGGTATCACGCATGAATCGCCATGCATTTCTCGCCCTCTGCGCAACCCTGTTGCTCCCCGCTGCGCCGGCGCTTGCTGCCCCCGAGGCGGCAGCCTTGACCGAGGGCGTCATCAGGAAGCTGGATCGGGCCTCCGGCACCGTCACCATCACGCACGGCGAGATTGCCAATCTCAACATGGGTGCCATGACGATGAGCTTCAAGGCCAAGCCTCCGGCGCTGCTGAAACGGTGGAAGGAAGGCGACAAGATTCGCTTCCGCGCGGAGGAAACCAAGGGCGAACTGACGGTCGTCCGTATCGACGCGGCGAAGTAAGGCCGTGGCCTCCCGTCTTGCGCTGCTGGCGGTCACCCTGGCTACCGCTGTTGCGACTGCGCACGCCCAGCCCGTGGCGCCGCTGATCGGGGCCAGCGTCGAAAGCCTGCTCGACTATGCCAAAGCGCGAAATCCGGACTACGCGGCCATGCGCATGGAAGCCGAAGCCGCGAGGGAGAGAGTCCATCCGGCCGGCGCGCTGCCCGACCCGATGTTGCGCACCGAGTTGCAGAACGTCAGCAACTTCGGCGCCGAGTCCGGCACCAGCTTCAACCTGCTGCCAAGCCGTGTCGGCAGCACCAAATACACCCTGACGCAGCCGCTGCCGTTCTGGGGCAAACGCGACCTCAAGCGCGAAGCGGCCGAGGCCGAGGCCGATGTGGCGAAAGGCAAGGCCAGCCTCACGTGGACCGAGCAGGCGGCGCGCATCAAGACTTCCTACGCCCAATATTTCGCCGTGGCCAAGCTGATCCGGCTGACCACGGAAGTCATCGACCTGATCGATCGCATCGAGGGCATCACCCAGGCACGCTATGCCGGCGGGCTGGTGCCGCAGCAGGATGCCATTCGGGTACAGGTGGAGCGCACCGCGATGCGAGGCGAGCTGATCCAGATGGAGACCGAGCATCACCATGCACGGTCCCGCCTCAATGCGCTGCTGGCGCGCCCCGCGCCATCACCACTGGCTGCCCCTGAACGCCTGCGGCCGCTGCCTGCCGCCGCCAGGCTCGACTACGTTGCGCTGGAAGAGCGCCTGCGCGGCAGGAATCCGCAGCTTTTCGCCGATGATGCCAGGATTCGCTCGGCGGAGAAGAACCGCGACCTGGCTTATCGCAACCGCTATCCGGATTTCACCGTCGGCGTCTCGCCGATCCAGATGCGCAACCGCGTGAACGAGTGGGAGCTGATGTTCGAATTCAACATTCCGCTGCAACAGGAGAGTCGTCGCAGCCAGGAACGCGAAGCCGAGAAAATGATCGACGTTGCCCGCGCCCGCAAGGAGGCCAGCGCCAACCAGTTGCTCGCGGATCTTTCCGAGAACATTGCCGCCATCGATGCCTCGCGCCGCATGGAAATGCTGGCGCAAACCAGTCTGTTGCCGCAGGCGGAACTCGCCTTCCAGGCGGCGCTGGCCGGCTACGAGACGGGCAAGGTGGATTTTGCCACCTTGCTCGACGCGCAACGGCAGATTCGCAAGGCCAGGCAGGACGTCATCAAGGCGCAGGCGGAGCAGCAGGCTCGCCTGGCGGACATCGAACGACTCATCGGGGAAGATCTATGAAACATCGATATATGGCGGTGTTCGCGATTGTGCTGCTGGCCGCCGGCGCCGGCTACTGGCTGGGCAAGGCAAGAGTCGGCGCTGGTGACACGGCGAGCCCGACAGCAACGGCCGCTTCCGCCGCCGCCGCAAGCAAGGAACGCAAGCTGCTCTATTACCGCAACCCGATGGGACTGCCGGACACCTCGCCGACGCCGAAGAAAGACTCGATGGGCATGGATTACGTCGCGGTCTATGCAGGTGAGGACGAAGGTGCGGCGCCTGGCGAAGTGAAGATCAGTACCGAGAAGGTGCAAAAGCTGGGCGTCAGAACCGAGGCCGCCAGCTTGCGCGCGCTGGACAGAATTGTCCGTGCCGCCGGCCGCATCGAACCGGACGAGCGCCGCATCTACGCCATCTCGCCCAAGTTCGAGGGCTATGTCGAGCGCCTGCACGTCAATGTCACCGGCCAGCCGGTGGCCAAGGGGCAGCCGCTGTTCGAGGTCTACAGCCCTGAACTGGTCTCCGCCCAGCGCGAATATGCCATCGCCGCCCAGGGAGTGCAGTCGCTCAAGGAGGCGGGCGGTGAGGCGCAGGGCAGCATGAAGCAGTTGGCCGAGTCGAGCCTGATGCGCCTCAAGAACTGGGATATCTCCGAAGAACAGGTCAAGGCGCTGGCGAAGTCCGGCGAGACGAAGCGCACCCTGACCTTCCGTTCGCCGGTGTCCGGCGTCGTGACCGAGAAGAAAGCCTTGCAAGGCATGCGCTTCATGCCGGGCGAGGCTCTCTATCAGATCGCCGACCTGTCCGCCGTGTGGGTCGTTGCCGATGTCTTCGAGCAGGACATCGCCCTGGTGAAAGTCGGCGCTGGCGCCACGGTGAAAATCAATGCCTATCCGGACAAGGTTTTCAAGGGCGCCATCACCTATGTCTATCCGACACTGAAAGCCGAGACTCGTACCGTTCCGGTCCGGGTGGAACTCGCCAATCCGGGACAATTGCTCAAGCCCGGCATGTTCGCCCAGATGGAACTCGCCGTCGCGGCAAAGGGACCCGTTGTCACGGTGCCGGTCTCGGCTGTGATCGACAGCGGTACGCAGCAGATCGTCCTGGTCCAGAAAGGCGAAGGCCGCTTCGAGCCGCGCCCGGTCAAACTCGGCGCCCGCAGCGAGAGCCATGTCGAAGTCATGGAGGGCGTCGCCGACGGCGAACCGGTGGTGGTGGCCGCCAACTTCCTGATCGATGCGGAAAGCAACCTGAAGGCAGCCGTCGGCGGCTTCGGCACACCTCAAGGCGCAGCGTCCGGGGCGCCCGCCAAGCCGGATGCCGCAGCGGGAACCAGTCATCAGGCCGCAGGCAAGCTCGACGCCATCGACGCCAAGTCCGGCACGGTTTCGATCACGCACGGTCCGGTGGCGAGCCTGAAGTGGCCCGGCATGACGATGGATTTCACGTTGGCCAATTCGGGGCTGATCGGCAGCCTCAAGCCCGGCGCGACGATAGCGTTCACCTTTGTCGAGCGCAAGCCCGGCGAGTGGGTGATCGTCAAGCTCGAAGGCACCGGCGCTGCGCGTCCCGCGGCCCATCAAGGCCACTGAGGCCACTGACGCGGGGAACGCCATGCTCAGCAATGTCATCGACTGGTCGGCAAGAAACCGCTTCCTGGTCCTGCTCGCCACGCTGTTCGTCACCCTGGCCGGGATTTACGCCGTGCTGCGCACACCGATCGACGCACTGCCCGATCTCTCGGACGTGCAGGTCATCGTCTATACCGAGTATCCCGGCCAGGCGCCGCAGGTGGTCGAGGACCAGGTCACCTATCCGCTCACCACGGCCATGCTCTCGGTGCCGAAATCCAGGGTGGTGCGCGGCTTTTCCTTCTTCGGCGCGTCCTTCGTCTACATCATTTTCGAGGACGGCACGGACATCTACTGGGCGCGCTCGCGCGTCCTCGAATATCTCAACTTCGCCGCCGGCCGCATGCCCAAGGGCATCACGCCGCAGATCGGCCCCGATGCCACGGGGGTGGGCTGGGTGTACCAGTACGCGCTGCTGGCCAAGGACAAGACCCTGGCCGAACTGCGCACCATCCAGGACTGGTACCTGCGCTACCAGTTGACCAAGGCCCACGGCGTTGCCGAAGTTGCTTCCATCGGCGGCTTCGTCCAGACCTACCAGGTTACCGTCGATCCGGTGAAGCTGCGGGCTTTCGGCATTCCGCTGATGAAGGTGGCCCAGGTGATCCGCGACTCCAATCGCGACGTCGGCGGCCGGGTCGTGGAGATGGCCGAGACCGAGTACATGGTGCGCGGCAAGGGCTATTTGCGCGGCAAGGGCGACATCGAAATGCTGGTGGTGAAAAGCGAGAAGGGCACCCCGGTGCTGATCCGCGACATCGCCCGCGTCGAACTGGCGCCGGACGAGCGGCGCGGCCTGACCGAACTCAACGGCGACGGCGAAGTGGTGTCGGGCATCGTCATGGCGCGCTATGGCCAGAATGCGCTGGAAGTGATCCACAACATCAAGGAGAAGATCGCCGAGGTGGCGCCCGGATTGCCGCCGGGCGTCAGCATCGAGGCGGTGTATGACCGATCCGAACTGATCCATCGCGCCATCGACACGCTGAAGCGCACGCTGGCCGAGGAATCGCTCATCGTCGCGCTGGTTTGCTTCGTCTTCCTGCTCCACCTGCGCAGCGCGCTGGTCGCCATCCTGATGCTGCCGGTCGGCATCCTGATCGCCTTCATCGCCATGCATCTGCTGGGCATGAACTCCAACCTGATGAGCCTGGGCGGCATCGCCATCGCCATCGGCGCCATGATCGACGCCGCCATCGTCATGATCGAGAACGCGCACAAGCACCTGGAGCGTCTCAAGGAGGGTGAATCACGCACCGAGGCGATGATCACCGCGTGTAAAGAGGTCGGTCCCGCGCTGTTCTTTTCGCTGCTGATCATCACCGTCTCCTTTCTGCCGGTATTCACGCTGGAGGCGCAGGAAGGCCGCCTGTTCTCGCCGCTGGCCTACACCAAGACCTTCGCCATGGCCGGCGCGGCCATGCTCTCGGTGACCTTGGTGCCGGTGCTGATGATGCTGTTCATCCGCGGCAAGATTTTGCCGGAGGCGCGAAACCCGGTGAATCGATTCCTGATCTGGGTGTATCGACCGATCATCGCCTGGGTGATGCGCTGGAAGCGCACGACGATCCTCCTCGCGCTGGCGGCCATGGCGGTCAGCTTCTACCCGGCGTCACGGCTCGGCAGCGAATTCATGCCGACGCTCAACGAAGGCACGCTGTTCTATATGCCGACGTCCTTGCCGGGTATGTCGATCACCAAGGCGGCCGAGTTGTTGCAGACACAGAACAAGATCATCAAGAGTTTCCCCGAGGTCAGCTCGGTTTACGGCAAGGCCGGCCGCGCCAACACGGCCACCGACCCGGCGCCGACCGAGATGTTCGAGACCGTGATCAACCTCAAGCCGGAAGCCGAATGGCGGCCCGGCATGACCACCGACAAGCTGATCGCCGAGTTGGACAAGGCGCTGCAATTTCCCGGTGTCGCCAACTCGTGGACGATGCCGATCAAGGCGCGCATCGACATGTTGTCGACCGGCATCCGCACCCCGATCGGCATCAAGGTCTTCGGCAAGGACCTAGGCGAGATGGAAAAGCTGGCCAAGGAGATCGAGGCCGTGGTCAAGGCCGTGCCGGGCACCACCTCGGCCTTCGCCGAGCGCATCACCGGCGGCTTCTACCTCAACATCGATCCGGATCGCGAGCAGCTTGCGCGCTACGGACTGGCCGTGGGCGACCTGCAGGACGTGATCGGCACGGCGCTCGGCGGCGAAATGGTGACCACCACGGTCGAGGGCCGCGAACGCTTCGGCGTGCAGGTCCGTTATCCGCGCGACCTGCGTGCCGACCCGCAGCAGATCGCGCGCGAGGTGCTGGTGCCGACCATGGACGGCGCGATGATTCCGCTCGGGCAAGTGGCGAAGGTGGAGATCGCCAAGGGCGCGCCCGGTATCCGCACCGAGAACGCGCTGCTGTCCGCCTACATCTACGTCGACATTCGCGATCGTGACATCGGCGGCTACGTCGCCGACGCGAAGAAAGCGGTGGCGGAAAAGATCAAGTTCCCGCCCGGCTATTACATCGCCTGGAGCGGCCAGTTCGAGTACATGGAACGCGCCATCCAGAAGATGAAGGTGGTGATCCCGGTCACCCTGCTGACCATCTTCCTGCTGCTCTACCTCAACTTCCGGCGCCTGACCGAAACCTTCATCGTCATGCTCTCGGTGCCCTTCGCCCTGGTCGGCGGCGTCTGGCTGATGTGGCTGCTCAACTACAACCTCTCGGTGGCAGTGGCCGTCGGTTTCATCGCGCTGGCCGGCGTGGCGGCGGAAACCGGCGTGGTGATGCTGATCTACCTCGATCACGCCTGGGCCGAGGCTCAAGCCAGGTGCCTGGCCGAAAATCGCCGTCCCGCCAGCGCCGACTTGTACGCCGCCGTCATGGAAGGCGCGGTGGAACGTGTGCGGCCGAAGATGATGACCGTGGTAGCCATCATGGCCGGCCTGCTGCCGATCATGTGGGGCACCGGCACCGGTTCGGAAGTCATGAGCCGCATCGCCGCGCCGATGGTGGGCGGCATGATCTCATCGACCATTCTGACCCTGGCGGTGATACCTGCGATCTACGCGCTGGTCAAGGAATGGCGCTTGCGACACCGGTCGGAGGATTGACTCGGCGAGCGGCGACCCCCGCTGAAATCCGTCGTCGGCCACGCCCAAGGTCCACGGTCAAGCCACGACCCATTGCGGGCCATCGCGGTTCGTGGCTTCAAGGTCTTCGATACGGCGGACGCAGACGGTCTTTTGGCTCGACCCGATCAAGACTTCCAGTCTTCACCGCTCATCAATCTCCATGCGTTCTTGAAAGCTATCTTTTCGGCTGTTTCAGGAGCGAGGACACGCAAGATGCTCGTCCGGAACCGGTACATCACCTGATCGTAATTGCCCCAGCGCCCTGTATTGATATCGGACCCTATGAGAAAACGATCCGGAAAAGTGTCAAACAGTTGCACCCACTCAGGCATCAATGCCGCTTGCTTACCGCCATAGTAAAGTATGGATTCGTAGGCTCCTGTCGGCGGGAAGACGCTCCTGGAGCCGCTTTGCAGCACATCAAAATACAGATTCGGATATTTTTGGATGAACGTGCGCACTCCTTCCGGCGATGGGAAGCGGGTCCACGTTTTCGGATCCCGATTGCGCCCGACGTGGCACCACACGACATTGGCTTTGGGATACAGGGACAGCATTTTTTCCAGTTCGGGCAACAAGGCATCTTCCGCCTCGTGATGCAACAGGAAAGCAACCCCCGTCGCCTCTGCCGCCTTGAACACGCCGTGAAAAGAATCGGAATCGATAGGCATGTGAATGTCCCGATTGTTCGTACTCGAGACGTAGTGGCGGGCTTCAAACTCTCCCATCGCAAAATACCGGCCCGAGCGAACGTCGGCATCAAGTTCCTGCACTACCGACAAATCCTTGCCATGCCAACGCGGGCCGTCACCATGTATCGTCGTCGGCACAAGCCTGTCGGGAAACTGGCGACAGGATTCAACCGACGATTGGCTGCCATTGCGCTCGTTGGCCCCCAGCCAGGTAAGCGCGACGTCGTTGCGATCCATCTTTTCGATCAGGTCCTTAAGCGGAATCTTTCCACCCCAGTGGTGTTCCACATCGATGATTGGCAATCGAGACCGGCTTTGCAGGCGTCGAATTGTTTCACGGTAGGACGTGATCAGGGTTTGGCGTCTTTCCAGCGCGTCAGGCGCAAATTGCCCCGAGGCGCCGGCAAGGGCTCGCAGCGGCGAGAACAAGAGCGTCCCGGCAAGAGCGGCAGCACCTTTGACCAGGACTCTTCTGGAGAATCGAAGGTTCGCGTTCACAATAGACTCCTCCTCGCAAGTTCGGATTGCCCAGCAGGAGATCGTTCCTGTCCCTCGCTCCGCGGCCTTTACGCGTGTCCGTGTTTGCCGTTGGCTTTCGTCGCCGGCGCTTTCGCTGCGGCCGTTTCGGGATAGCGGATTATCTCGATCCGTTCGTCGGCTTCGAGCCAGAATTCACCGTGCGGACCCTTCTGATTGCCGGTGATCAACAGGATCAGGCCGTCCTCGGTACGCACTTCGGTGACGGTTTCCCAAGCGAAGGTGGGATGGGCATTGGTTCCGGTGCCGTTGTAGATGTGGTCGTTCACCCGCACCTCCGACGCCGCGACGATAATCCTGTTGGTCATGCCCGCTTCTCCCTGTTGCTCCTCATTCCAGCGGAAATCATAACGCACTGGCAAGCCGGAGCGCCGAGTTTCAGGTTTCCTGTTATTGTTCCGCCATGCGTTCGGGTCTTGCGACAAGAGAAACAAGGCCCCGCTGCCCAGAGGCCGGAGAGGCTCCCGAAAACCATGCCGAGAAACTCTGATCATGCTTGACGCGAACACCATCGCATTGCTGACTCAAATGGGATTCGACACCAGCAACCTGCAGTCCTTGATGCTGGATGCGATCATGCTTACCGGCCTGACGCTTGTAACGGCCATTCCGACCGCAATAATTGCCAGGCGCAAGGGGCGGTCGAGGTTGCTCTGGCTGTTGTTTGCCCTGTCGATTCCCGTGCTTCCGCTGCTGCTGGTCTGGCTGCTGCCCCCGGTGCCCTCCAACCTGCCACCCGCGCAAAGGAGCCGGGAATGAGCCATGTGAAGTCGCGTGAAGTTGTTCTCGCCATCAAGATCACGGACGAGCTGCTCAAGGCGCTCGACGCCTTGCGCGATGCCTGGCGGGCTGATGCAAGCTCGGTGCCGCGGGGCTTGTCCTGTTCGCAGTCGAAGGAGGGCCAGTTCGTTCTGGTGGCCGCCGAATCGGCCTTCGTTACGCTGCCGGGCGCCTGCGTCATCAAGGGACTGGGTGCGATAGAAATGATCGGCGCCGAGCCGATGTTCGAAGAGGCGGCGAGTTCGAAGACGCTGGTCTTGCGCGATACGGCAGAGGGCTGGAAGTTCTCCGTCAAATTTGTTCCGCCCATAGTTCGCGAACGCAACAACAAGTGAAGCGGAGTTGACGTTGCCGGCCTGCAAGTCCGGCGCTCAGGCCGGATGCGCTGCTGGCGCGCTTGAGTGTCCGAAGCGTTTGCGGTATTCGCGCGGGCCGCTGCCGGTCCAGCCGGCGAAGGCGCGATAGAAGGCAGCGGCGTCGGCGAAGCCGAGGTCGGCTCCGATGCGGCTCAAGGGGCGTGCGGTCTTGGTCAGCCAGTCGGTGGCGAGGTCGCGGCGCAGGCTGTCCTTGATGGCTTGATAGCTGGTGCCCTCGTCTTCCAGCCGGCGGTGCAGCGTGCGCGGCGAAAGGAACAGGCGGCGAGCAATCGCCGGCAGCGCCAGATGTTCCGGCAGGGCGGCGCGCAAATGCTCGCGAACACGCAAGCTGAGGGCGCGGTCGCGGCGGTAAAGCGTGGTGATGCTGGCCGGCGCGTCCACGAGGAACAGGGTCAGCGCGGCTTCATCGCGCCGTACCGGCAGGGCCAGCCACTCGGCGGGGAAGCGCGCTTCGAGGCGCGGCGCGTCGAAGGTGTAGCGCGGCGCAAAAACCAGTTCGTAATCCGCGGCGTGCAAGGGCGGCGGATAGGGGAAGCACACTTCGTCGAGCGGCAACGGGTGCGCCACCAGCCACGCCGCCAGGCCGTGGATCATGCGCAGCAGCCACTCAAACGCGAACACGCGCCCGACTGGGCCGACCGGCAGCGCCTGTTCCTCGCTGATGACGATGACGGCGGCGCGCCCGCTCCTTTCCACTTCCACTGCCAGATCGTCGAGCACCACGTGCAGGTAGCGCGCGACGCGCTCCAGCGCCTGTTCCAGAGTCGCCGCGGAGAGCGCGGCGCGGCAGAGAAACTCGAAACTGCCGCGGCGCAGCGGCCGCGAAAACAGCGCAAAGCCTTCGTCGTCAAGGCCTTCGTTGATCAGGCGATAGAGCGTGGCGTAACGCGCCACCGGAATGCGCGCGCTGCGATCATGCAGCAGATGTGTGGCAATTTCTGCATGTTCGAGCAGTGTCTCGGGCGCCAGTCCGGCCCGCGCAACCCCCGACAGAATGCCGCTGACAAAGCCGATGGCGACTGTGGAGGGACTTCCGGCGGATTTCCGGGAAGAGGTAGATCGCGTAACCATAATGGCAGATTATGCATAGTTCTCGTCGTTTTGTGTCATGGCGGTGTCCTCGCGCATTGCCTATGATGCAAACACTGTCGCATTTCCGGGAGCCGCCGCCATGACCGATCTAAGCATTGCCGCCAAGCTGGTGCCCTACAAGCCGAAGCACAAGGTGCGTTTCGTCACCGCCACCTCCTTGTTCGATGGCCATGACGCCTCGATCAACATCATGCGGCGCATCCTGCAAGCTTCCGGCGTCGAGGTGATTCACCTTGGCCATAACCGCTCGGTCGAGGAAATCGTCAACGCGGCCCTGCAGGAAGACGCGCAGGGCATCGCCGTGTCGTCCTATCAGGGTGGCCACCTCGAATTCTTCAAGTACATGCTCGATCTGCTGAAAGAGCGCGGCGGCGAGAACATCAAGGTTTTCGGCGGCGGCGGCGGAGTCATCGTGCCGGCCGAGGCGAGCGAGCTGCATGCCTACGGCGTGGCCCACCTCTACTCGGTGCAGGACGGCCAGACGATGGGCCTGCAGGGCATGATCAATGACATGGTGGTGCGTTGCGACGTGGACCTCAGCAAGCGCGCGCCGCACGACATTCAGGCGCTGCAGGTCGAGGATCGCGGCGAGCGCCTGCGCAACCTGGCGCAGATCATCACCGCGCTGGAAAACGGCGCCTGGCCGGCCAAGGCTAAACAGGCGCTGCTGGAAAAGGCCGCCGCGGGTTTGGGTAACAAGTCAGCGCCGACTCTTGGCATCACAGGCACGGGCGGCGCGGGGAAAAGCTCGCTGACCGACGAACTGATCCGCCGCTTCCGCCTCGATCAGGACGACAGCCAGAAGATCGCGGTGATTTCCATCGACCCCTCGCGCAAACGCACCGGCGGCGCGCTGCTGGGCGACCGCATTCGCATGAACGCGATCCAGCATCCCAACATCTACATGCGCTCGCTGGCCACGCGCGACACGGGAAGCGAAGTCTCCAAGGCGCTGCCCGACGTCATCGCCGCCTGCAAGGTGGCCGGTTTCGATTTCATCGTGGTGGAAACCTCGGGCATCGGTCAGGGCGATGCGGCGATCGTGCCGCTGGTCGATGTTTCGCTCTACGTCATGACGCCCGAGTTCGGCGCCGCGTCGCAGCTGGAAAAGATCGACATGCTCGATTTTGCCGATTTCGTGGTGATCAACAAGTTCGACCGCAAGGGCGCCGAAGATGCGCTGCGCGACGTGCGCAAGCAGTACCAGCGCAATCGCGAAAGATTCGGCGAGAGCCCCGAGGAGATGCCGGTATTCGGCACCATGGCGGCGCGCTTCAATGACGACGGCGTCACTGCCCTGTACCAGGCGCTGGTGCCGCGTCTGGCCGAGCGTGGACTCAAGTTCAGGAAGGGCGTGCTGCCTCGGGTCGATGTCAAGCACTCCTCTGCCGGCCGCGCCATTGTTCCCGCCGATCGCGTTCGCTATCTGGCCGATATCGCCGACGCCCTGCGCGGCTATCACCGCCAGGTCGCCGAGCAGTCCATCCTGGCGCGCGAGAGGCAGTCGCTGAAAACCGCCAAGGCCATCTTCGAGTCCTGCAACAAGAAGGCCGGAGACTTTGACGAGCTGATCGCCTGGAAGGAAGGCCAGCTCACGCCGCATGCCCGCAAGCTGCTGGCGATGTGGCCGGACATGAAGAAGGCCTATGCCGGCGACGAATATGTGGTCAAGATCCGCGACAAGGAAATCCGCACCAACCTGATTTTCGAGACCATGTCGGGCACCAAGATCCGCAAGGTGGCGCTGCCGCGTTTCGACGACGAAGGCGAGCTGCTCAAGTTCCTCATGCGCGAGAATGTCCCTGGCTCCTTCCCCTACACCGCCGGCGTGTTTGCCTTCAAGCGCGAGAACGAGGACCCGACGCGCATGTTCGCCGGCGAGGGCGATGCCTTCCGCACCAACAAGCGCTTCCTCAAGGTGTCCGAAGGCATGCCGGCCAAGCGCCTGTCGACGGCCTTCGATTCGGTCACGCTCTACGGTTGCGACCCCGATCCGCGCCCGGACATCTACGGCAAGGTCGGCAATTCCGGCGTTTCGATCGCCACCCTGGACGATCTGAAAGTGCTCTACTCCGGTTTCGACCTGTGTGATCCGGCCACCTCGGTATCGATGACCATCAATGGCCCGGCGCCGATGATCCTGGCCATGTTCCTCAATGCCGCGGTCGACCAGCAGATCGAGAAGTTCCGCACCCAGAACGGCCGCGAGGCGACCGAAGACGAAGCCGAAAAGATTCGCGAATGGACGCTGTCTTCCGTGCGCGGCACGGTGCAGGCCGACATCCTCAAGGAAGACCAGGGCCAGAACACCTGCATTTTTTCGACCGAGTTCGCGCTGAAAATGATGGGCGACATCCAGGAATATTTCGTCCGCAACCAGATCCGCAATTTCTACTCGGTCTCGATTTCCGGCTATCACATCGCGGAAGCCGGCGCCAACCCGATCTCGCAACTCGCCTTCACCCTGGCCAACGGCTTCACCTACGTCGAGACCTACCTGGCGCGCGGCATGCGCATCGACGACTTCGCCGGCAACCTGTCCTTCTTCTTCAGCAACGGCATGGACCCGGAATACTCGGTGATCGGCCGCGTCGCGCGCCGTATCTGGGCCGTGGCGATGAAGAACCGCTACGGCGCCAACGAGCGCTCGCAAAAACTCAAGTACCACATCCAGACGTCGGGCCGCAGCCTGCACGCACAGGAGATGGATTTCAACGACATCCGCACCACGCTGCAGGCGCTGATCGCCATCTACGACAACTGCAACAGCTTGCACACCAACGCCTACGACGAGGCCATCACCACGCCGACCGAGGAAAGCGTGCGCCGCGCCATGGCCATCCAGCTCATCATCAACCGCGAATGGGGCGTGGCGAAGAACGAGAACCCGAACCAGGGTTCCTTCATCATCGAGGAGCTGACCGATCTCGTCGAGGAAGCCGTGCTCAAGGAATTCGAAGCCATTGCTTCAAGAGGCGGCGTGCTCGGCGCCATGGAAACCGGCTACCAGCGCGGCAAGATCCAGGAAGAGTCGATGCACTACGAGCACAAGAAGCACGACGGCTCCTTCCCCATCATCGGCGTCAATACCTTCCTCAATCCCCACGGTTCGGGTGTCGCCACCGAGATCGAACTGGCGCGTTCGACCGAGGAGGAAAAGCAGTCGCAGCTCACTCGCCTCAAGGATTTTCAGACGCGCAATGCCGGCCAGTCCGAGGCGTGTATCGCCAGGTTGAGGCAGGCCGTGATCGACAACGGCAACGTGTTCGAGGTGATGATGGAAGCCGTGCGCTGCTGCTCGCTGGGGCAGATTTCCAATGCCTTGTATGAGGTAGGCGGACAGTATCGGCGCAGCATGTAGCCCAAGCGTCGGCGCCGGCGCCGGCGGTACGGCGATTCCTGTATCGTCCGCGCAAATTGAGCGGTAACTGCTCAGTTTGCACGGATTGCTCGCTGCAAACCGCTTGTCCCGCCGCATCCGGGATCGACACTGCCGCGCCGTGGGGCGGAGTTCCGGGCCTTGTGCTCACTCAGTGAATATTCGGAGTACAACTCCGAATATTCATGGTAGCATCCAGCCATGAATTCCCGTGCCTCGCATCTCGATAGCCTGCGCCGCCGGCTCGTTGACTTCCCCGTGGTGGCCCTGCTCGGGCCGCGCCAGGTGGGCAAGACCACGCTGGCGAAGGCTTTGGCCGCGGGCTGGGACGGGCCGTCCGCGCTGTTCGACCTGGAAGACCCGGATCACCTGGCGCGGCTTGCCGACCCCTCGTTCGCCCTGCGTCCGCTGCGAGGCCTGGTGGTGCTCGACGAGATCCAGTGGCGTTCGGATCTGTTTCCGCTGTTGCGGGTGCTGGCGGATCGCCCCGATAGCCCGGCGCGTTTCCTGATACTCGGCAGCGCATCGCCGGAACTGATGCGCCATGCCTCCGAGTCGCTGGCCGGCAGGATAGGTTTTCACGAGCTCGAAGGCTTTGGCCTGGACGAGATTGGCGTCGACGACCTGGACGCGCGCTGGTTGCGCGGCGGCTTTCCGCGCGCCTTGTTGGCCGCGACCGATGCGGCCAGCACCGAATGGCGCGCTGCGTTGATCCGCACCTATCTCGAACGCGACCTGGCTCAGCTCGGGTTTGCCCTGCCGGCGGCGACCATGCGTCGCTTCTGGACCATGCTCGCCCACTACCACGGGCAAACATGGAACGGCAGCGAACTTGCCCGTTCGCTGGGCGTCACCGACAAGACCGTGTCGCGCTGGCTGGATGTGCTGGAAGGCACCTTCCTGGTTCGGCGCCTGAGGCCGTGGCACGCCAACGTCGGCAAACGGGAGATCAAGGCGCCCAAGGTTTACATCGCCGATACCGGGCTGCTGCACAGCCTGCTCGGCATCGGTAGTCTGGACGCCCTGCTCGCCCATCCCAAGTGCGGCGCCTCCTGGGAGGGACTGATCGTCCTCGAACTCGCCCGTCGTTCCGGCGTGGGGCGCGATGGCGCCTGGTTCTGGGGCGTGCATACCGGCGGCGAGCTCGACCTGCTGATTCTGCGCGGCACGGAACGCATCGGATTCGAAGTCAAGCTGACCCGTTCTCCGGCGGTCACGCCATCCATGCGCTCGGCACGCGAGGTGCTGAAGCTCGATCACCTGTATGTCGTCTGCCACGGCAACGAGCCGCCGTGGCCGTTGGCCGAGGGAATCACCGCCTTCCCCGCGGGCAATCTGTGCAGATGATCCGTGCATCGTGGAACTCGGCGATAATGCACTGCAGCAATCCGGGAGAGCGTGGGCACTGTCCCGACCACAAATCTCTGCGTGAGCAGCGCACACATTTCGTGAAACAGAAGGAGAAGCAGCAATGACAATCAAGACCGTCGGCATCATCGGTGCCGGCACCATGGGTAACGGCATCGCGCAGGCCTGCGCGGTGGCCGGAATCGACGCGGTGATGCTGGATATCAATGACGCTGCCGTGCAGAAAGGCATTGCCACCGTTTCCGGCAGCCTGGACCGGCTGGTAAAGAAGGAAAAGATGACCGCCGAACAAAAGGCCGGGGCGATGGCGCGCATCAAGGCGACGACGCAGATGGCCGACCTGAAGGGCGTCGACATCGTGATCGAGGCGGCAACCGAGAACGAAGGCCTGAAGCTCAGGATACTCAAGGAAGCCGAGGCAGTGATCGGCGCCGGGACGATTGTCGCCAGCAACACCTCGTCGATTTCGATTACCCAGCTTGCCGCCGCGACCGGGCGCCCGGGCCAGTTCATCGGCATGCACTTCTTTAACCCGGTACCGATGATGGCGCTGGTGGAACTGATTCGTGGTCTGCAAACCACCGACGAGACCCACGCCAGAGTCGAAGCGCTGGCGAAGGCGCTGGGCAAGACGCCGATCACCGTGAAGAATAATCCCGGCTTCGTCGTGAATCGCATTCTCTGCCCGATGATCAACGAAGCCATCTTCGTCCTCGCCGAAGGGCTGGCGACGGCCGAGGAGATCGATGCCGGCATGAAGCTGGGCTGCAACCATCCGATCGGTCCACTGGCGCTGGCCGACATGATCGGCCTCGACACCATGCTGGCGGTAATGACGGTGTTCTACGAAGGCTTCAACGATTCCAAGTACCGTCCGGCGCCGCTACTGAAGGAAATGGTGGCTGCGGGTTATCTTGGACGCAAGACCGGGCGCGGGTTTTACACGTATTGACGCCGGCCCGCGAAGCGAAATTCCAGGCGCGCGAAGCGCAGCAGAAAGTCGGCGCTGGCGGGACGGCGACCGCGCCTCCTCGCCGGCGCCACTTTCTGCCCGCTAGCTGCCGAAGCGGCGCAGACCGTCCAGATCCAGGATGGTGACGCCGCCGTATTCGGTGGTGAGAAAGCCGGCGTCCTGCAGTGTGCGCAAGGCCTGATTGACGCGCTGGCGGGAGACTCCGGCGAGATAGCCGACTTCTTCCTGGGTAATGGCGATGTGGGACTCCATTTCGGGCTGCAGGACGGGGTGGAAGAGAGCGGCCATGGTGCGTGCGACGCGGGCATCCACATCCAGCAGGCGCTCCGATTCGAGCATGCCGATGAACAGGCCCAGCCGTTCGTTGATCTGGTTGATGACGAAACGGTTGAAGGCGATGCTGTTGTCCAGCAGCCAATGGAAAGTTTCCCGCTTCATGCAGGCGACGCGAGTGTCGCGCAGGGCGACCACGTCATAGCGGCGCGGCTCCACCTTGAGCATGGAGCCTTCGCCGAACCAGCCGCCGGCGGCGATGCCGGTGAAGCTGGCGGTCTTGCCGGTGGCCCAGTCGCTGGACATCTTGGCCAGTCCTTCGATGATGCCGTGCCAGTGGTCGACCGGCTCGCCCTTGTTGCAGACGTAGCCTCCGGTCGGCACGAAACGTTCGATGGTTCCTTCGCGGGCGCGGGCGAAATCCTGAGCAGACAACTGCTGCGCCCAGCTTGTGCGGCGCAGCATGTCTTCCAGCGAAATCGCGGTATTTTGGTAATTGTCGGGCACACGACAATTATAGGCGGGAGAAAGGCCTAAACTCGGAAGTTGCAAGTGGAACATCATCGCCGTAGCGGACAAGTCGCGAGACAAGCGAATACGCATCGGTAGCGCTGGAGGAGACATAACGTATGGCTGTATCCGCATCGGGGCAGGCACCAAGCTCGCTCGATACTTTTCCCCGTCTGTTGCTGAATCACGCAGCGACGCGAGGCAATCGTCCGGCGACGCGCGAGAAGTATCTTGGCATCTGGCAAACCTGGAACTGGACTCAGGTTACCGAGGAAGTTCGCGCCATTGCCTGCGGCCTGGCCGAACTGGGCTTCAAACGCGGCGACAATCTGGCCATCATCGGCGACAACCGGCCGCGCCTCTATTGGGCGATGTGTGCGGCGCAAATGCTGGGCGGCGTTCCGGTGCCGATGTATCAGGATGCGGTGTCGGCGGAAATGGTGTTTGTGCTGACCGACGGCGAGATCCGGTTTGCCATCGTCGAAGATCAGGAACAGGTCGACAAGCTGCTCGAAATCACGGGCCAGTGCCCCAGCTTGCAGCACATCCTGTATGACGACCCGCGCGGCCTGCGCCACTACACCCAGACCTTCGTCCAGGGTCTCGATGAAGTGATCGCCATGGGGCGCGTCCATGACAAGAACCAGCCTGACTTGATCCCGGGGGAAATTGCCAAGGGGAGTTCCCAGGACGTCGCCGTGATGCTCTACACCTCGGGCACCACGGGCAAGCCAAAGGGCGTCTGCCAGACCCACGAGACCTTCATCGCTGCCGCCACCAGCGGCGTCGATTTCGATCATCTCACCGACCAGGAAGACATCCTGTCCTACCTGCCGATGGCCTGGGTGGGCGACCACCTGTTCTCCTATGCGCAGGCGATGGTGGCCGGTTTCACCATCAACTGCCCCGAGTCCGGCGACACGGTAATGACCGACCTGCGCGAGATCGGGCCGACCTACTACTTTGCCCCGCCGCGGGTGTTCGAGAATCTGCTGACCACGGTGATGATCCGCATGGAAGATGCCAGCGCCATGAAGCGCGGCATGTTCCATTATTTCATGTCGGTGGCCAAGCGTTGCGGCTCGGATATTCTCGACCGCAAGTCAGGTGTTTCGACGGCGGACCGACTGCTCTATGCGCTTGGCAATGTGCTGATCTATGGCCCGCTGCGCAACGTGCTCGGCATGAGCCGCATCCGCGTCGCCTACACGGCGGGCGCTGCCATCGGTCCCGACCTGTTCCGCTTCTATCGTTCCATCGGCGTCAATCTCAAACAGTTGTACGGCGCCACCGAGACCTGCGCCGCGGTCTGCCTGCAGCCGGATCGCGAGATCAAGTTCGACAGCGTCGGCAAGCCGGCGCCGGGGGTCGAGGTCAAGATCGCCGAGAGCGGCGAAGTGCTGGTGCGCGGCAAACTGCTGCTCAAGGAATACTATAAGCGTCCCGATGCAACGGCGGAAGCGATCGACGCCGAAGGCTGGTTCCATACGGGGGATGCCGGCTTCTTCGACGAGGACGGCCATCTCAAGATCATCGACCGCGCCAAGGACGTCGGCAAGCTGGCCAATGGCGCGATATTCGCCCCGAACTACATCGAGAACAAGCTCAAGTTCTTTCCGCACATCAAGGAGGCGGTTTGCTTCGGCCATGACCGCGACATGGTCTGCGCCTTCATCAACATCGACATGGGCGCCGTCGGCAACTGGGCGGAACGGCGCAACCTGCCGTATTCCGGCTATACCGACCTGGCCGGCAAACCGGAGGTTCTGGAACTGATTCGCGAATGCGTCGAACAGGTCAATGTCGACCTGTCGCACGATGTGATGGTGGCCGACACGCAGATCCATCGTTTCATGGTGCTGCACAAGGAACTCGATCCCGACGACGATGAACTCACCCGCACGCGGAAAGTGCGACGCGGTTTTGTCGCCGAGAAGTATGGCGTGCTGATCGATGCCCTGTACACCGGCAAGAAGTCGCAGTTCATCGAAACCCAGGTCAAGTTCGAGGACGGCCGCACCGGCAAGGTGGCGGCGGACCTGATGATCTGCGAAGTGAAGACCTTTCCCGCCAGCTTGAAAAAAGCGGCCTAGACCAGCAGCAGTGAATACGGCGAACGATCTATGAGTGACTGGACCTATCCGGAGCGCGTTACTTTCCACGACGCCATTGCGACGATGGAGGTGGATTTTTCCGGCTTGACCTTTGCCGATGAGGCCCAGGTCGACGCGTTTTACGACCACGTTGGAACGCGCCTGACCGAGACCGGTCGGCGCTGGTTCTTCCTGGTCGTCTATACCGATTGCGTGGTCGCACCGGAGGTCTGGCAGCGTTTCGCCGAACGCGGCAAGAACACCAATATCGCCCACAGTCTCGGTAGTGTCCGCGTCGATGCCACGGCGCAGACCCGGGAAGCGATTCGCGAAAGTGCCGGCAAGGAATCTTTCCGCTCGAACATCTACAACACCCGCGATCAGGCCTTGCTGGCGCTTGGCGAGATGCGCAAGCGTCAGCGCGAGACGCACAGTGCGATGGAGCAGACATTCCTGCGCGCCGAGAATGTCAGCCTGCGCTTCGGCGGCGTCAAGGCCATCACCGGCGTCAGTTTCGAGATCAAGCGCGGCGAGATTTCATCCATCATCGGCCCCAACGGCGCCGGCAAGAGTTCCATGCTGAACGTGATCAACGGCGTTTACCACCCGCAGGAGGGCACCGTCACCTTCCTCGGCAATGTGCGCCACCAGATGCGCCCGCACGACGCCGCGTTGCAGGGCATTGCCCGCACCTTCCAGAACATCGCGCTGTTCAAGGGCATGTCGGTGCTCGACAACATCATGACCGGCCGCAATCTGAAAATGAAGGCCAACATGCTGCAGCAGGCCTTCTGGCTGGGGCCGGCGCAGCGCGAGGAACTTGAACATCGTCTCAAGGTGGAAGAGATCATCGATTTCCTCGAGATCCAGCATATTCGCAAGACCCCGGTCGGGCGCCTGCCGTATGGTCTGCAAAAGCGCGTCGACCTGGCGCGTGCCCTGGCGATGGAGCCGCAACTGCTGTTGCTGGACGAACCCATGGCCGGCATGAACGTCGAGGAGAAGCAGGACATGTGCCGCTTCATCCTCGACCTGAATGACCAGTTCGGCACCACTGTCCTGCTCATCGAGCACGACATGGGCGTGGTCATGGATCTTTCCGACTTTGTCGTCGTACTGGATCACGGCGAAAAGATCGCCGAAGGTACGGCCGACGAAGTGCGCGCCGACCCTGTTGTCATCAGCGCCTATCTCGGCGCCAGCCACTGAGGATCTGAAAGATGGCCTTTTTTATTGAAACATTGCTCGGCGGTCTGATGAGCGGCATGTTGTACTCCTTGGTGGCACTGGGCTTCGTGCTGATCTACAAGGCCTCCGGCGTCTTCAATTTCGCCCAGGGCGCGATGGTGCTGTTTGCCGCTTTGTCCATGGCGCGATTTTCCGAATGGATTCCGGAGTGGCTGGGCATGGACAACCTGTTCATGGCCAACCTGCTGGCGATTGTCGTGTCCGCGCTGGTGATGTTGGCCGTGGCCTGGCTGATCGAGTATCTGGTGTTGCGCCACCTGGTCAACCAGGAGGGCGCGACACTGCTCATGGCCACGCTGGGCATCGGCTACTTTCTGGACGGGGTAGGTCAGACCATCTTCGGCAGTGACATCTACAAGATCGATGTCGGCATGCCGAAAGAGCCGGTGATGATGCTGGAAAGTGTGTTCGAAGGCGGCATCCTGATCAACAAGGAGGACTTTGTTGCCGCTTTCATTGCCGCCATGCTGGTGCTGGCACTGACCATCTTTTTCCAGAAGACGGCCACCGGTCGGGCGCTGCGTGCCGTGGCCGACGACCATCAGGCGGCGCAGTCGATCGGCATTCCGCTGGGTCGGATCTGGGTCATCGTCTGGTGTGTCGCCGGGCTCACGGCGCTGGTGGCGGGCATCATCTGGGGTTCCAAGCTGGGTGCGCAGTTTTCGCTATCGACCGTGGCTTTGCGTGCCTTGCCGGTAGTGATTCTCGGCGGGCTGACCTCGGTTCCCGGGGCGATCCTTGGCGGCCTGATCATCGGTGTCGGCGAGAAACTTTCGGAGGTTTATCTGGGTCCCTATGTCGGCGGTGGCATCGAGATCTGGTTTGCCTACATGCTGGCGCTGGTATTCCTCCTGTTCAGACCGCAGGGCTTGTTCGGCGAGAAAATCATTGACCGTGTATGACCAGACGAATAACGGGATACGAGGATTAACGGATGTTCTATAGAGAAAATGGTCAGTTCAAGACCACGTATCAATCGGATCAGCAGATATTTGCCATTCCGCAGGATCGCTGGGCGATTCTCGCCATCATTGCCTTTGCGTTCATCGGGATTCCGCTGCTGGTCGATGAGTACCTGTTCCGCGCCATCCTGATCCCCTTCCTGATCCTGTCTCTGGCGGCGGTGGGGGTGAATATCCTGGTCGGCTATTGCGGGCAGATTACGCTTGGGGCAGGCGCCTCGATGGCAGTCGGCGCCTACGCCGCCTACAATTTTCTGATTCGCATTGATGGCATGCCGGCGCTTGCGGCGATTCTGCTTGGCGGCGTTGTCGCCGCGGCCGCTGGCATCGTCTTTGGCGCTCCGAGTTTGCGCGTGCGTGGCTTGTATCTCGCGGTGGCGACCTTGGCCGCGCAGTTCTTCTGGGATTGGGCCTTCCTGCGCGTCAAGTGGTTCACCAATAACGCGTCATCCGGCTCGGTCTCCGTGGCGGATATCAATCTGCTGGGCTGGACCATCAGCTCGCCGACTGACAAGTATCTTTTCTGTCTGGGGATTCTGGTCGTGTTCAGTCTGGCCGCGAAGAATCTGGTGCGAGGCGCCATCGGCAGGCAATGGATGGCGATTCGGGACATGGACGTGGCGGCCACGGTGATCGGCATCCGGCCGATGTACGCCAAGCTCAGCGCCTTTGCCGTCAGCTCGTTTTACTTGGGCGTGGCGGGGGCATTGTGGGGCTTCGTGCATCTCGGTTCCTGGGAGCCGGCAGCGTTTTCGATCGACCGGTCTTTCCAGTTGCTGTTCATGGTGATCATTGGCGGCATGGGCGCGATCGCGGGCAGTTTCTTTGGCGCGGCTTTCATCGTGGTCCTGCCGATCTTTCTCAACCAGATGCTGGCGCTGGTGGGGGGCTGGTTCGGGGTGGAGGTTTCGATTGCGCTGGTATCGCATATCGAAATCATGGTCTTCGGCGCACTGATCGTATTCTTCCTGATCGTGGAACCGCACGGTATCGCGCGGCTGTGGTCAACCGGCAGGGAGAAGTTGCGATTGTGGCCTTTCCCGCATTGATTGAAGCAGGCTTCAAGGTTTTTTGCAGGCGTACAACTAAATCATCCTAAGAGGAGTAGACATGAATTTACGTAAACTAGCGATCGCCGCTTCAGTCTCCGCAATCGGACTGTCCGCTGCATTGGTTTCACCTGCCGCAACTGCGGCCGAGGAGCAGTTCTTTCCGGTGCTCGCCTATCGCACCGGCGCTTATGCACCGAACGGTGCGCCATGGGCCAACGGCTTCGTCGACTACATGAAGCTGGCTAACGCCCGCGGTGGCGTGAACGGCGTCAAGATGATCTGGGAGGAATGCGAAACCGCCTACGCCACCGACCGCGGTGTCGAGTGCTATGAGCGCCTGAAGGGCAAGCACGGCGGCGCAACGGCGGTTCAGCCCCTGTCCACCGGCATTACCTTTGCCCTGACCGAGAAGGCGCCGGTTGACAAGATTCCGGTCATTACCGCCGGCTATGGACGCAGCGAATCGCAGAATGGCGCCGTATTTGGCTGGAACTTCCCGCTGGTCGGCACCTACTGGTCCGGCGCCGATGTGCTGGTGCAGCACATTGCCAAGAAGGAGGGCGGTTTCGACAAGCTGAAGGGCAAGAAGATAGCGTTGGTCTACCACGATAGCCCCTACGGCAAGGAGCCGATCGCTCTGTTGCAGGAGCGCGGCAAGATGCACGGTTTCGAGGTTTCCCTGTTGCCGGTGGCGCACCCGGGAGTGGAGCAGAAGGCAACCTGGCTGCAGATTCGCCAGAACAAGCCGGACTACGTTTTCCTCTGGGGCTGGGGTGTGATGAACTCGACGGCGATCAAGGAAGCGCAAGCCACCGGTTATCCGCGCGAAAAAATGTACGGTGTGTGGTGGTCGGGCGCCGAGCCTGATGTCAAGGACGTTGGTGCGGGCGCCAAGGGCTACAGCGCTTTGGCCATGCAGCATGGTGCCGAGCCGAATTCCAAGGTGATCAAGGAAGTTCTCGCCAGCCTGCACGCCAAGGGCCAGGGCACCGGCCCGAAGGACGAAGTCGGTCAGGTGCTTTACATGCGCGGCCTCATCTCGGCGATGGTTCAGACAGAAGCAGTGCGCGTGGCACAGGGGCGTTATGGCAAGGGCAAGCGCATCACCGGTGAGCAGATGCGCTGGGGTCTCGAGAACCTCAACCTTGACCAGAAAGCGCTCGATGCCCTGGGCTTTGCCGGCGTGATGCGTCCGGTTCATACCACGTGCATCGACCACATGGGGTCGGGATTTGCCCGCATTCACACCTGGGACGGCAATAAGTGGAACTTCTCTTCCGACTGGTACGAGGCGGACCAGAAAGTCCTGCGCCCGATGGTGATGCTGGCTTCGGCCAAGTACGCGAGTGAAAAGAAGATCACGCCGCGTACTCCCGAAGACTGCAAGAAGTGACCCAAGGTTAAATACGGGGCTTCCGGACGAGGCGCGGCTTGCCTCGTCCGGAACAAGTTTTTGAGAATGGCCCGCGCAATTCGAAAGAACACATGACTACCGCCAACATACTTCTCAACGTAAATAGCATCGAGGTGATCTACCATCACGTCATCCTGGTGCTCAAGGGCGTTTCCCTGTCGGTGCCGCAAGGCAGCATCGTCGCTCTGCTCGGCGGCAACGGTGCGGGCAAGACCACTACATTGCGCGCCGTCAGCAATTTGCTGGAAGGAGAGCGTGGTGAGGTGACCAAGGGTTCGATCGAGTGCCGTGGCGAGCGCATCGAGGCACTCTCCCCTGCCGAGTTGGTCAAGCGCGGCGTGGTTCAGGTCATGGAGGGCCGCCATTGCTTTGGCCACCTGACCGTTGAAGAGAACCTGTTGACCGGCAGCTATACCCGCCGCGATGGCAGGGCCGGTGTGGCGCAGACGCTGGAGAAGGTTTACAACTACTTTCCGCGCCTGAAAGAGCGGCGTACCAGCCAGGCGGCCTATACCTCCGGCGGCGAGCAGCAGATGTGCGCCATCGGGCGCGCCTTGATGGCCAATCCGACCATGGTGCTGCTGGACGAGCCCTCGATGGGGCTGGCGCCACAGATAGTCGACGAAGTTTTTGGCATCGTCAAAGACCTCAACCAGCGGGAAAAGGTGACCTTTCTTCTGGCCGAGCAGAATACCAACATGGCTCTGCGTTATGCTGATTTTGGCTACATCCTGGAAAACGGCCGGGTCGTCATGGAGGGTGCCGCCGCCGAACTGGCCAACAACGAGGACGTCAAGGAGTTCTACCTCGGCATCTCATCGGGCGAGCGGAAGAGCTTCCGCGAGGCCAAACACTATCGCCGCCGCAAACGCTGGCTCGCTTGACAGCCGCATAGCAAGTCGTATGGCGGCGTTGCTCGGCGGCTTGTTGCGTGCCCGCGAAGCGGAATCCCGGGCACGCAAGGCGAGCAAGAGCACACGGCGCCACCTCGCGCCTTGCCCTGCGACCTGCTATGCAGTCGTCACAATCACGGAGTTTTAATGTCCAAGTATTTCGACTCTCTTGAAACCCGCTCCTCAGACGAGAGAGAGTCGGCTCTGGCGATACGCCTGCCGCAGCAAATTGCGCACGCCAAGTCCAATACCGCCTATTTCGCCGAATCTCTGGCGCACATCGATGCCGCCGCAATGACTTCCACGGCTGCCCTCGCCGGCCTGCCGGTGGTGCGCAAGCACGACCTCATCGGACTGCAGAAACAGCGGCGGCCCTTCGGCGGCCTCGCCGCCGCGCAATGGGGCAAACTCGGGCGAGTATTCTCTTCGCCCGGGCCGATCTACGAACCGGAAGGGCGCGGCACGGACTACTGGCGAACCGCACGCGCGCTGTACGCAGCCGGCTTTCGCGCCGGCGACCTGGTGCATAACAGTTTTTCCTACCATATGACGCCCGGCGCCTGGATCATCGAAGCGGGCGTGCAGGCCCTGGGCTGTACCGTATTTCCGGGGGGCGTTGGCCAGACCGAGCAGCAGGTGGAAGCGATGGCCGATCTGCGACCCAACGGTTATGTCGGCACACCGTCCTTTTTGCGCATCCTGCTGCAAAAGGCTGATGAAATTGGCATTGAACTGCCAAGCCTGACCAAGGCGATGGTTTCCGGCGAAGCGTTCTTGCCACCCGTGCGGGACGCCTTGCTGGCGCGCGGAATTGCCGGCTACCAAGCCTATGCTACGGCTGAACTGGGAGTAATCGCCTACGAAACCGAGGCGCGCGAAGGTCTGGTGATCGACGAAGGCGTGCTGGTCGAGATCGTGCGTCCCGGCACCGGCGATCCGGTGGATGATGGCGAAGTCGGGGAAGTGGTGGTGACCACCTTCAATGTCGACTACCCGCTGATTCGTTTTGGCACCGGCGATCTCTCGGCCTTCCTGCCGGGCATCTCGCCCTGCGGCCGCACCAATATGCGCATCAAGGGCTGGATGGGTCGCGCCGATCAGACCACCAAGATCAAGGGCATGTTCGTCCATCCGGAACAGGTTGCGGCAGTGGTCAAGCGCCATCCCGAGATCGCCAGAGCGAGACTGGTGGTGACGAATCCGGACAGTACGGACGTGATGACCTTGACCTGTGAAGTCGGCCCCGGCCACGGCGAAAATTTGTCGGGAAATATTGCCGGCAGCGTTCGCGACACCACCAAATTACGCGCTGAAGTCAGGTTGGTGGCGGTTGGCAGCCTGCCCAACGACGGCAAGGTTATCGAAGACGCTCGCAAGTATGACTGAGGGGGTCGGACCGGCGGCGGGTCCCTTGGCGGGCCTGCGCGTTCTTGACCTCACCCGGCTGTTGCCGGGCCCGGTGGCGACCATGCATCTGGCCGATCTTGGCGCCGAGGTGATCAAGATCGAGGATACCGGTGCCGGCGACTATGCCCGTGCCATGGGTCCTGGCGAACGAACGGCAGGCGGCAAACGCGGCGACAGCCTGTTCTTTCGCATGGTCAATCGCAACAAGAAGAGCCTGCGCCTGGACTTGAAGCAGGCAGCGGGCGTCGAGGTCTTCCTGCGTCTGGCCAAAGATGCCGACGTAATTGTCGAAAGCTTCCGTCCCGGCGTGGTGGACAAACTGGGTATCGGTTACCAAACGGTGCAGGCGATCAATTCACGCATCGTCTATTGCGCCATTACCGGTTACGGTCAGACCGGGCCCTGGGCGGAACTTGCTGGTCACGACATCAACTATCTGGCGACGGCGGGGCTGCTGGACCAGATCGGCACCCACGACGGCGACAGCAGTGGCGCGCCGGCAATTCCCAATCTGCAGATCGGCGATCTGCTTGGGGGAGCGCTTACTCCGTTGCTAGGTGTTCTTGCGGCGGTGATCGGTGCCAAGGCGACGGGGCAGGGCAGTTATGTGGACGTCGCCATGACCGATGCCGTACTGGCCCATACCATCTTTCCGCTGGTGACCACGCTGGTGGCTGGGCAACCGGCGCCGCGGGGCGCCGACCTGCTCACTGGCGGCGTCCCCTGCTATGGCGTGTATCGCACGGCAGATGACCGCTATCTTGCTGTCGGTGCCCTGGAACCCAAGTTCTGGCAGGCCCTGTGCGCGGCGATCAAGCGTCCCGATCTGGCGCCCTTCGGACTGGCTACCGGGAGCGAAGGCCAACGCGTGAAGAACGAATTGGCGGCATTGATCGGCGCCCAGTCGCTGGCTCATTGGCAACCTGTCTTCGCCGCCGCGGATTGCTGCGTCACGCCGGTTCTGCGTATGGACGAGGTGATGACCCACCCGCAAGTCGTCGCCCGCAAGATGGTGGTCGAGGTCGGCGGTACCAAGCAGTACGCGCCGCCTTTCAAGCTTTCCGCCTGGCCCAAGGCAGAGGCCACACCGGCGTCGGCCTCCGGTGCCGACAGCGAAGCGGTGCTGGCGGCCATGGGCTTTGCTACCGAAGAGATTGCCGCCTTGCGTACTGCGAAGGTAATCTAGGCGGGCCATGCATGTCGAATCCGCGGTTGTCCTTGCCCTCCTTCCCGACTTTGCGCTGATCCTGCTCGGCGCCAGCTTGCGCCGCCTTCTGCATCTGGGTGACCACTTCTGGAACGGGTTGGAGAAGCTGGTCTACTACGTCCTGTTTCCGGCCCTGCTGTTCGGCGGACTGGTGAAGACGCGCATCGAATGGTCAACCGCGGCGCCGATGATCGGAGTTGCCGCTGGAGCGCTGTGGACCGGCATGCTGCTGGGACTGGTTGCGCGGCGCTGGCCTATTTCTCCAATTTCCTTTGCCTCGCAGTACCAGTGCGCCTTTCGCTTCAATTCCTACATCGGTCTGGCTGTCGCGGGAACCCTCTATGGCGTGCCCGGCATCGCCGCGATGGGGATTGTGGTCGGCCTCATGGTGCCGCAGGCGAACACGGCGGCGGTGTGGATGCTGGCGCGTCATGGCGAGACCGGTGTCTGGCGCGAGCTGGCGAGAAATCCCCTGATCCTGGCGACGCTGGCCGGTGTTTCTGCAAATCTGGCGGGGTTTGAACCTCCTGGCGTGCTGCTGCAATTTCTCGGGCGCTTGGCCGAGGCGGCGATTGCTTTGGGCTTGCTGGCGGTAGGAGCGGGCCTGCGCATAGTCGGCGCTGGCGGCACGGCGACGCATGCTGCGGCAGGCTACCTGCTGGCCGTCAAATTGGTCGCCGTGCCGGCGATGGCTTTGCTGCTGATCCGCTGGTTCGGCCTGACCGGCATCCATGCCGACATTGCGCTGATCTTCGCCGCCCTGCCGACGTCGAGTTCGGCCTACATTCTGGCCCAGCGCATGGGCGGCGACGGCGCACGCGTGGCTTGGCTGATTTCAGCCAGCACCTTGCTTGGCATGCTGACCTTGCCCTTGTGGCTGGCTTTGCGCTGACGCTTGCCCGCGAAGTGTTACTTGGTCTTGCCGCCACTTTTTGGCGGCGTTTGCTCGGGCGTTGCGGGACTGCCTGCGGCGTCAGCGGCATCGGTAGCGGTCTTGTCGGCGCCCTGCATGAAATTCCACGGCCACAGCGCCGGGTTGGCGAAGGGATTGGCGTTGGCGTCGGAACTGCCCGCCGACTGGCTGATGGCTTGCAGCGCAGTCAGCGTCGCGCGCTGTATCTCAAGGCCCTGGATGGTCATCTGCAGCATGCCGAGATTGGTCTTGAGCCAGCCTTCGACCGCCTTGAGATCGGCGATGCGCTTCTCCAGCTCGTTCGTGTCCAGCGTCGGCGAAACCAAGCCAGGCAGCGGCATTCCGGTATTGCCCCAAAGGGATTTCAGGAATTCCATCGGATCGGACGGTGTCGTGCTCATGGCGATTACTCCCTTGATAATGAATCATCTTACCGCTGCGCCACCTTGCGTGCCACCTTGCGGCAGCGGACGTTGATGCGGTTTCAAGCCAGTCCGAGCCGGACACGCAAGGCCTCGCGTTCCGGCGCGGCGGCATCGATGCTGCGCCGCTTTACATGGCCGAATCCGCGAATCTTCTCCGGCAGTTTGGCCAGTGCAATGGCGTCGCCCAGCGTGGTCCGTTCCAGCTTCGCCGGCAGCGCGGCGAGATCGGCTTCATAGTCCGTCAGTAAAGTCCGCTCCAGTCGCCGCTCGTCGCTGCGTCCGAAAACATCCCAGCGCGAGCCGCGATAGCGGCGCGCCTTCGCCAGCCATTTGAACGCGGTCAGCATCCAGGGGCCGAAGGCCATTTTCTCGATCTTTCCGGTTGTCGGATCGGGGCGGGCGAGCAGCGGCGGCGCCAGATGAAATTTCAGCGTGTAGTCGCCGTCGAAACGTTCGTCGATCTTCTGCAAGAAATCGGTTTCGGCATACAGCCGCGCCACCTCGTATTCGTCCTTGATCGCCATCAGCTTGAACAGATTGCGCGCTACGGCCTCTGTGAGTTGCGATGAATTGATGGCGGCTTCCGCCTTGCGAATCTGCTCCACCTGCGTTCGATAACGGGCGGCGTAGGCCGCATCCTGATACTCGGTCAGAATGTCTGCGCGTTTGGCAATTACCTCGTCGAGAGTCGGCGTTGGCGGGACGGCGACTTGCGGCCGGGCATAGGCCGTTACGGCTGCCGGATCGTGCGCGGCACGCCGGCCCCAAAGGAACGCAGCGCGACTCATTGCCACGGCCGTGCCGTTGAGTTCGATGGCGCGATCGATGGCCGTCCATGACACCGGCACCATCCCCTGCTGCCAGGCGTAACCGAGCAGGAACAGGTTGCCGGCAATCGAATCGCCGAGCAGGCGCAGGGCGAGGTCCGAGGCATCGATGAAATGGGCGGCGCCGCTGCCGACCGTTTCGCTGACCACCGCCTGCATGCGCGCCAGCGGAAATTGCCAATCCGGATTGCGCGTGAAATCGGCCGTCGGCGTTTCCGCGCAATTCACCACCACCCGCGTGCGGCCGGTCTGCATGCGGGTCAGGGCGTCAGGCGAAGCGGTGACGATGACATCGCCGCCGATCACGGCATCGGCTTCGCCGGTGGCTACGCGCACGGCATGAATGGCTTCCGGATCATCGCAGATGCGGACATGGGAAAACACCGCGCCGCCCTTTTGCGCCAATCCGGTCATGTCGAGCACGGTGACGCCCTTGCCGTCGATGTGCGCGGCCATCCCGATCAGGGCGCCGATGGTGACCACGCCGGTGCCGCCGACACCGGTAATCAGAATGCCGTATGCCTTGGCCGTCGAGTCAAGAGTCGGCTCTGGCGGCACGCCGAATGAATCACTGCCAGCGTCGGCGCTTGCCAGGCCGCGGCCTCTCTTGACGCTGCCGCCGAGTACTGAAACGAAGCTGGGGCAAAAACCCTTTTCGCACGAATAGTCCTTGTTGCAGGCGGACTGGTCGATGGCGCGCTTGCGGCCGAATTCAGTTTCCACCGGCACCACGGCAAGGCAGTTGGACTGTACCCCGCAATCGCCACAACCCTCGCACACGGCTTCGTTGATGAACAGGCGACGCGGCGGATCGATCATCTTGCCGCGCTTCCTGCGGCGGCGCTTTTCCGCGGCGCAGGTCTGGTCGTAGATGATGGCCGAGACGCCGGGACATTCGCGCATCTCGCGCTGGATCGCATCCAGTTCATCGCGATGCCGGATCGGTACGCCGTGCGGCAGATCGGGGTGGCCGTAGGCCCGCGGCGTGCCGTCGGTGACGACGACGACATGGCCGACGCCCTCGGCATGCAGTTGCGCGGCGATATGCGGCACCGTCAGGTTGCCGTCGTGGGGCTGACCGCCAGTCATGGCCACGGCGTCGTTGTAGAGAATCTTGTAGGTGGCATTGACGCCCGCGGCAATGGCCGCGCGAATCGCCAGTGAGCCGGAATGAAAGTAGGTGCCGTCGCCGAGGTTGACGAAGACGTGGCGCTGTTCGGTGAATGGCGCCTGCCCCATCCAGGCCGCTCCTTCGCCGCCCATGTGGGAAAAGGTGGTCGTCGCCCGGTTCATCCACAGCACCATGAAATGGCAGCCGATGCCGGCCAGCGCGCGCGAACCTTCCGGCACGCAGGTCGAGGTGTTGTGCGGACAGCCCGGACAGAAGTAGGGCGTTCGCGCAATCGGGATCACGGGAGCGGCGGAACGCTCTTTCGCTTCGATGACCGCGAGGCGGTCGCGAATGCGCGTCGAAGTGAAGTGACGGCCGATGCGGTCGGCGATCACGCGTGCGATCTGCGCCGGCGAAAGTTCGCCGGAGGCGGGCAGCAGCCAGCGACCGTTGGGCAGCGCCCATTCGCCCTGTTCGTCGAATTTGCCGATCACGCGCGGGCGCACGTCCTCACGCCAGTTGTAGAGTTCTTCCTTCAACTGGTATTCGATCAGCTGGCGCTTTTCCTCGACCACCAGAATCTCTTCCAGTCCTTCGGCGAAGCGGCGTACGCCGTCCGACTCGAGCGGCCAGACCATGCCGACCTTGTAGAGGCGAATACCGATTTCGGCGGCGAGTGCATCGTCGATGCCGAGGTCATCGAAGGCCTGGCGCACGTCGAGATAGGACTTGCCGGTGGTGATGATGCCGAGGCGCGGATTTGGAGCGTCTATGACAATCTGATTGAGCCGGTTGGCGCGGCAGTAGGCCAGCGCGGCATACAGCTTGTGGTCGAGCAGGCGGGCTTCCTGCAGCAGGCGGTCGTCCGGCCAGCGGATGTTGAGGCCGCCCGTCGGCAAGGCGTAATCGGTGGGCAGCACGATGCGCACCCGGTCCGGCGAAATGTCTACCGAGGCTGAGGATTCCACCGTATCGGCAACCGCCTTGAAGCCGACCCAGCAACCCGAATAACGGCTCATCGCCCAGCCATGCAGGCCGAGGTCGAGATAGTCCTGTACGCCGGCCGGCACCAGCACCGGCATCATCGCCGCCTTCAGCGCGTGCTCCGACTGATGGGCCACCGTTGATGAACGCGCGGCGTGATCGTCGCCGGCGATCGCCAGCACACCACCGTGCTTCCAGGTGCCGGCGGAATTCGCGTGCTTGAAGACATCGCCGCAGCGATCCACCCCCGGCCCCTTGCCGTACCACATGCCGAATACGCCGTCATGCTTGGCGCCGGGCGACAGATTGACTTGCTGCGTACCCCAAAGGGCCGTGGCCGCAAGGTCTTCATTGACGCCGGGCTGGAACACGATCTGGTTCTGGCCGAGATGCTGCTTGGCCTTCCACAATGCCTGATCGAGCCCGCCCAGGGGCGAGCCGCGGTAGCCGGACACGTAGCCGGCTGTGTTCAGCCCGGCCAGGGCGTCGCGTTGCCGCTGCAGCAGTAGCAGGCGTACCAGGGCTTGGGTGCCGGTGAGAAATACCCGGCCTTGGCTGAGGGCGTATTTGTCCTCAAGGGTGATGTTGCGCAGTGGCGCGTTCATGGCTGCTCCTGAATTTTGTGGACCTCGGAGATGCTGCGACCTTGTGGGTCTGGCATCGAGCCTTGCCTCCCCGGGTTAGGGTGGCGGCAGAATCTTACCCGGATTCAGGATGTTGTCGGGATCGATGGCGTGTTTTAACGCCCGCATCAGGTCGATGGCCACTTCGCCATGCTCCAGCGTCATATAGCCCTGCTTGCCGATGCCGACGCCATGCTCGCCGGTGCAGGTGCCGTCCATGCGGATTGCGCGCTGCGCCAGCCGCGAGGCAAAGCCCTTGGCGCGAGCGAGTTCCTCGTCGTCGTCCGGATCGACCAGCAGCACCATATGAAAATTGCCGTCGCCGACGTGGCCCACCAGCGGTGCGATGAGGCCGCTCGCCTGGAGATCCAGGCAGGTTTCGTCTATGCAGGCGGCCAGCAGCGAGATCGGCACGCAGACATCGGTCGTCAGCGCCCGACAGCCGGGCTTGAGGCCGATGCCAGCGTAATAAGCATCGTGGCGCGCCTGCCACAGACGGGTGCGATCCTCGGGCCGTGTCGCCCACTCGAAATCCTGCCCCCCATGCTCGGCGGCGATCTCCTGCACTGTTTCGGCCTGTTCCTTGACCCCGGTCGGCGAGCCGTGAAACTCGAAGAACAAGGTCGGCTCCTCGCGCAGCGTTGTCTTGCTGTGGCGGTTGATGGCGGTGATTGCCAGTTTGTCCAGGAGCTCGATGCGCGCCACCGGGACGCCGAGCTGGATGGTCTGAATCACTGCCTTGACCGCCGCCGCCAGGCTTGGAAATGCGCAAACGGCGCTGGAGATGGCCTCCGGAACCGGATACAGTCTTACTGTGAGATCGGTGATGATCCCCAACGTGCCTTCGGAGCCGACCATCAGCCGTGTCAGGTCATAGCCGGCCGCCGATTTGCGGGCGCGACCGCCGGTCTTGAGGATGCGGCCGTCGGGCAGCACCACTGTCATGCCGAGTACGTTCTCGCGCATGGTGCCGTAGCGCACGGCATTGGTGCCGGAGGCGCGCGTCGCGGCCATGCCGCCGAGGCTGGCGTCCGCTCCCGGATCGATCGGGAAGAACAGTCCGGTGCCGTTCAACGCCGCGTTGAGCGCTTTGCGCGTGACGCCGCATTGCACCGTGGCGTCGAGATCTTCCTGGCGCACGGCGATGATCTGGTTGAGTGCCGACAGGTCGATGCAGACTCCGCCATGCACTGCCAGCAGATGACCCTCAAGCGAGGTTCCGGTGCCGAAGGCGATGACCGGAGTGCGATAGCGGTGACACAGGCTGACGATTTCAGCGACTTCCGCAGTGGATTCGGCGAATACCACCGCATCTGGCGGCATTGGCGCGTGCGACGATTCGTCCTTGCCGTGATGCAGTCGAACCGCCGCGGCGACGGAGAAGCGCGATCCGAAGCGGGAGGCGAGCGTCGTGGCCAGCGCCAGCGGCAACGGTGGTCGGTCGGTGGGGGCGTTCATGGCGATCTCCGTCGTTGGGGGTGTTGCCGGATTCTACGCCGCGCCTCCCAGTCTCTGCTGTCAGGGCAGGCGGAAAGCCAAGGATGACTTAGCCATTGACTGCGCTGTTGAATTTGGAGATAATCACGGGTTCAGCTGGAGGGGTTCCCGAGCGGTCAAAGGGATCAGACTGTAAATCTGACGGCTCTGCCTTCGAAGGTTCGAATCCTTCCCCCTCCACCAGCAGGCAGTAGAAACAGGTAGTTACAAAGCGGCAGGTGGGCAAGTAAGCGGACAAGCAAAGCGGGCGGCGGTAGTTCAATGGTAGAACCTCAGCCTTCCAAGCTGATTATGCGGGTTCGATTCCCGCTCGCCGCTCCAGGTTCTGTTTCAAAGGGTTTCAGCCCTTGTAGCTCAGTGGTAGAGCACTCCCTTGGTAAGGGAGAGGTCGCGTGTTCGATCCACGCCAAGGGCACCATTTTTTAGTGCAATTTTGTTGGGGTAATTGACATGGCGAAAGCGAAATTTGAGCGGACGAAGCCGCACGTAAACGTTGGGACGATTGGTCACGTAGACCATGGCAAGACGACCCTGACGGCGGCGATGACATCGGTGCTGTCGGCGAAGTTTGGAGGCGAGGCGAAAGCCTACGACCAGATTGACGCGGCGCCGGAAGAAAAAGCACGCGGCATCACCATCAACACGGCGCACGTCGAGTACGAGACATCGAAGCGGCACTACGCCCACGTTGATTGCCCGGGACACGCCGACTACGTCAAGAACATGATCACGGGTGCGGCGCAAATGGATGGCGCCATCCTGGTGTGCTCGGCCGCTGACGGCCCGATGCCGCAGACACGGGAACACATCCTGCTGGCACGCCAGGTCGGCGTGCCCTACATGGTCGTGTACATGAACAAATGCGACATGGTCGACGACGCCGAACTGCTCGAACTGGTCGAAATGGAACTGCGCGAACTGCTCAGCAAATACGACTTCCCCGGCGACGACATCCCCATCATCAAGGGCTCCGCCCTGAAAGCCCTCGAAGGCGACAAGGGTGAGCTTGGCGAAGTCTCCATCATGGCGCTGGCCGACGCACTGGACAGCTACATTCCGACCCCGGAGCGGGCCATCGACAAGCCCTTCCTGATGCCCATTGAAGACGTCTTCTCCATCTCCGGTCGCGGCACCGTAGTGACCGGGCGGGTCGAGCGCGGCGTCGTCAAAGTGGGGGAAGAAATCGAAATCATCGGCATCCGTCCCACCGTCAAGACCATCTGTACCGGCGTGGAAATGTTCAGGAAGCTGCTGGATCAGGGCCAGGCCGGCGACAACGTGGGCGTGCTGCTGCGCGGCACCAAGCGAGAAGAAGTCGAGCGCGGTCAGGTACTGGCCAAGCCCGGCAGCATCACCCCGCACACGCACTTCACCTCTGAGGTGTACATTCTGTCGAAGGACGAAGGCGGACGTCACACGCCGTTCTTCAACGGTTACCGGCCGCAGTTCTACTTCCGCACCACTGACGTCACGGGCAGCATCGAGTTGCCGGCTGGGACGGAAATGGTGATGCCGGGCGACAACATCGCGATGACGGTGAAGCTGATTGCGCCCATTGCGATGGAGGAAGGTCTGCGTTTCGCCATCCGTGAAGGCGGTCGTACTGTCGGCGCCGGTGTCGTGGCCAAGGTCATCGAATAACATTTGTTGCACTACAGCGGAAAGGGCGATAAAATCTCGCCCTTTCGCGATTTGCGAACTCGCTCTTTAAGGATTTGTAATGCAAAGCCAAAAGATACGCATCCGCCTCAAGGCCTTCGATTACCGCTTGATCGATCAATCGGCGCTTGAAATCGTGGAGACGGCCAAGCGCACTGGTGCTGTGGTGCGTGGTCCGGTGCCCTTGCCGACGCGTATTGAGCGCTTCGACGTATTGCGGTCGCCCCACGTCAACAAGACTTCGCGCGACCAGTTTGAAATTCGCACCCACCTGCGTCTGATGGACATCATCGATCCGACCGACAAGACGGTTGATGCGTTGATGAAGTTGGATCTTCCCGCGGGCGTGGATGTCGAGATCAAGTTGCAGTAATTCGTAACAGGGGCGCCGACTTTTTGGTGCCTGTCGCGGTGACGTCTGCCGCGGAATTGTGAAAGTGGGCCCGGCCAATCGTAGCTGGGGTTTAGGAGAATAAAATGAGTCTAGGCCTTGTTGGACGCAAGGTCGGCATGACGCGCGTGTTTGCCGAGGATGGTTCTTCCATTCCGGTGACAGTGCTCGATGTGTCGAATAACCGCGTCACACAAATAAAGACGCCTGAGGTGGATGGTTATGCCGCCGTTCAGGTGACCTTTGGCAAGCGTCGCGCAAGTCGGGTAAGCAAGCCCGCAGCGGGACATCTCGCCAAGGCCGGTGTTGAAGCCGGTGAAGTTCTCAGGGAATTTCGCGTAGCGCCAGATCAGCTTGCAGGTTTCAAGCCGGGCGATGTGGTTGCCGCAAGCATTTTCAGCGTCGGGCAAAAAGTTGATGTGAGTGGCACCTCGATCGGCAAAGGTTTTGCCGGTGCGATCACCCGCCACCATTTTTCATCTAACCGCGCTTCCCACGGCAATTCCCTGTCGCACAATTCGGCCGGTTCCATCGGCATGGCGCAGGATCCGGGGCGAGTGTTCCCAGGCAAGAAGATGGCCGGGCATCTGGGTGATGTGGCACGCACGACACAGAACCTTGAAGTCGTTCGCATCGACGAGGCACGCCAACTCCTGCTGGTCAGGGGTGCGGTGCCTGGCGCCAAGGGGGGTGATGTGATCGTCGCCCCGGCCGTCAAGGCATCCAGAGAGCGGGGATGACATGGAACTTAAGCTAATTAACGACCAGGGTCAGGCCGCTTCGACCGTCACAGCTTCCGACGCGCTGTTCGGCCGTGACTTCAATGAAGCTTTGGTGCATCAGGTGGTGGTCGCCTATCAGGCCAATGCCCGTGCCGGCAACCGCAAGCAGAAGGATCGGGAAGAGGTGCATCACAGCACCAAGAAACCGTTCCGCCAGAAAGGTACCGGACGCGCGCGTGCCGGCATGACATCCTCGCCTCTGTGGCGTGGCGGTGGTCGAATTTTTCCGAATACGCCCGAAGAAAACTTCACCCAGAAGGTTAATCGCAAGATGTATCGCGCCGGCTTGGCCGCGATTCTTTCCCAACTGGCCCGCGAAGACAGGCTGGTCGTGATTGACGACTTCACCATGGAAGCGCCGAAGACACGTCTTTTTGCGCAAAAGCTCAAAGCCATGGGCTTGGGCTCTGTCCTGCTGGTGACTGATAGCCTGGACGAGAATCTGGCGCTGGCTGCCCGCAATTTGCCAAATGTGCTGGTGCTGGAGGCGCAGCAAGCTGATCCGGTATCCCTGGTGCGCTTCCCCAAAGTGATTTTCACCAAGGGGGCAGTAGCCAAGATCGAGGAGATGCTGGCATGAGCAAGAACTTCAATCCAGAACGTTTGCTGCAAGTGCTGGTGGCTCCGCAAGTTTCCGAGAAGGCCACCTATATTGCTGACAAGAACGAGCAGGTAGTGTTCATAGTGACGCCCGACGCTACCAAGCCTGAGGTCAAGGCGGCTGTCGAAATGCTGTTCAAGGTCGAGGTCAAGTCGGTGCAGATCGCCAACCTGAAAGGCAAGTTCAAGCGCGCTGGCCGCAATATTGGCCGTCGTAGCGACGTCAGGAAGGCGTTTGTTTGCCTCAAGCCTGGCCAGGAAATTAATTTCGCCGAAGGGGGGGCTGCTTAAATGGCTCTCGTAAAAGTCAAGCCGACCTCGCCTGGTCGTCGTGGTGTCGTCAAGGTCGTCAATCCCAACCTGCACAAGGGCCGCCCACACGAAAAACTGGTCGAAAAGAAGACCAGCACTGCAGGCCGCAATGCGCATGGCCATATCACCACTCGTCATATGGGTGGCGGCCATAAGCAGCATTACCGCGTGATCGATTTCCGCCGCGACAAGGACGGAATTTCTGGCAAGGTCGAGAATCTTCAGTACGATCCGAACCGTTCCGCTAACATCGCTCTGGTGCTATACGCAGATGGTGAGCGCCGTTACATAATCGCTACCAAGGGAATGGCCGTTGGTCAGGAAATAGTCAGCGGTGCCGAGGCTCCGATAAAGCCGGGCAATGCGCTGCCGATCCGCAGTATTCCTGTGGGTACGACAATCCATTGTGTCGAAATGATGCCCGGCAAAGGTGCGCAGATTGCACGTTCTGCGGGCACCTCCGTGCAGCTCTTGGCGCGTGAGGGTTCCTATGCGCAGATACGGCTTCGCTCAGGCGAAATTCGTCGCATTCACGTCGATTGCCGCGCGACCATCGGTGAGGTAGGCAACGAAGAGCACAGCCTGCGCAAGATCGGCAAGGCTGGAGCAATGCGTTGGCGCGGCATTCGTCCGACTGTTCGCGGCGTGGCGATGAACCCTGTCGACCACCCGCATGGCGGTGGTGAAGGGCGTACCGGAGAGGGGCGCGTTCCTGTCAGTCCCTGGGGTCAGCCAACAAAGGGCTATCGCACCCGTAACAACAAGCGCACGGACGTTATGATTGTCCAACGCAGGCCGAAAGGTAAGAGGTAAGACATGGCACGTTCTATCAAGAAGGGCCCGTTCATCGATGCCCATCTGCTCAAGCGGGTGGATGCGGCGCGAGCCTCCAACGACAAGCGCCCGATCAAGACCTGGTCGCGTCGTTCGACGATTCTTCCGGACTTTGTGGGACTGACTATCGCTGTTCATAACGGCAAGCAGCATATTCCGGTCTATGTGTCGGAAAACATGGTTGGTCACAAACTTGGCGAGTTCGCGCTGACGCGAACCTTCAAGGGCCATACGGGCGGCAAGAAAGCCGTCGCGAAGAAGTAGGGAGCGACGATGGAAACCAACGCAAATTTGCGCGGTGTCCGACTTTCCGCCCAAAAAGGTCGACTCGTTGCCGACCTGGTACGCGGCAAGCCGGTAGATCAGGCGCTCAGCATTCTGGCATTTTCGCCCAAGAAGGGAGCCGGAATCATCAAGAAAGTGCTTGAGTCGGCTATCGCCAACGCAGAACACAATGACGGCGCGGATATTGATGCACTGAAGGTTACGCGTATCTATGTCGAAAAGGGCACGGTGCTCAAGCGCTTTACGGCGCGAGCCAAGGGACGCGGCAACCGCATCCTCAAGCCTACTTGTCACATCTTTGTGACCGTTGGCGATTAAGGAGGGCACATGGGACAAAAGATTCATCCGACCGGTTTTCGTCTTTCGGTCACGCGCAACTGGACTTCCCGCTGGTACGCCAGCAGCAAGACTTTTCCGCAGATGCTCAAGGAGGACCTTGAGGTCCGCGACTATCTGAAAAAGAAATTGGCGCATGCGTCAGTCGGTCGCGTGGTGATTGAGCGCCCCGCGAAGAATGCGCGGGTTACGGTTTATAGCGCCCGCCCCGGCGTCGTTATTGGCAAGAAGGGTGAGGACATCGAGCACCTGAAGGCCGAACTTCAGCGCAAGATGGGCGTGCCGGTGCACGTCAATATCGAAGAGATACGCAAGCCGGAAATCGATGCCCAATTGATTGCCGATTCGATTGCCCAACAGCTCGAAAAGCGCATCATGTTTCGTCGCGCAATGAAACGGGCGATGCAGAATGCGATGCGCCTCGGTGCCCAAGGCATCAAGATCATGAGTTCCGGACGCCTGAACGGCGCCGAGATCGCCCGCAGGGAATGGTATCGCGAAGGCCGCGTGCCCTTGCATACCCTGCGTGCCGACATCGATTACGGTACCGCCGAGGCGAAGACCACATACGGCATCATCGGCATCAAGGTCTGGGTGTTCAAGGGTGAAATTCTGTCGCGCAGCGAAGCTCTACTGGCTGCACCGGAGCCTGTTGTTGATGATCAGCGCAAGCCGCGTCGTAGTCCCGGAAAGCCGAGGAGTGAGAGCGAAGGTGAAGCCAAGCCGGTTCGCCGTACCTCTGTCAAGAAGGCTGAAGAAGTGAAGCCGGAAGTCAAGCCGGAGGGTGTCGCTGTAGCGCCCAAGACACCCGTCAAGCGCATTCGCAAGGCCCCGGCTAAGGCCGATGGCGCCGAAAGCGCAGCGAAGGAAGGCAAGGAGTAAAACATGCTGCAACCTGCCCGTAGAAAATATCGCAAGGAACAAAAGGGTCGCAACACGGGACTCGCCACCAGGGGCGCCAAAGTCAGCTTTGGCGAGTATGGCCTCAAGGCCATTGCTCGCGGTCGTCTTACGGCGCGGCAGATTGAAGCCGCGCGTCGTGCCATGACACGTCACATTAAGCGTGGCGGCCGTATCTGGATTCGGATTTTTCCGGACAAACCAATTTCGAAGAAACCGCTTGAGGTCCGGATGGGTAACGGCAAGGGATCCCCGGAGTATTGGGTCGCCGAGATCCAACCTGGAAAGGTTCTTTACGAGATGGACGGCGTAGACGAGGTGCTGGCAAGAGAGGCTTTCCGCCTGGCGGCTGCCAAGCTTCCGCTCGCAACTACTTTCGTCACACGCCATTTGGGATAAGTCATGAAGACAAGTGAGCTGAGAGCCAAGAACAACGAGGATCTGCAAAAAGAGTTGCTGGAACTGCGCAAGGCGCAATTCGGACTTCGTATGCAGGTAGCGACACAACAGTTGACCAATACCAGCCAGATCGGCAAGGTGCGCAAAGACATAGCGCGCGTTAAAACCATTCAGCGTGAGAAGGCGGCGGCAAAATGACGGATGCGACCACTCAAACCGTGCGGCGCACCCTCCAGGGGCGCGTTGTTTCGGACAAAATGCAGAAGACAGTGACGGTACTTGTTGAGCGCAAGGTCAAGCACCCTGTAATCGGCAAGATCATGACGCGTTCGAAAAAGTATCACGCGCACGTCGATGGCACGGAGCCCGCAGCGGGCGATCTGGTGCAGATTGAGGAATGTGCTCCAATTTCCAAGACCAAGGCTTGGCGTGTCGCCAAGGTTGTCGAGAAGGCACGCAGTGTCTGATTGCGCTCTGGTCACTGCACGCTTTGCACATACGAAATAATAGTTGACAACATGGCGGCGGGTTGTAAAATCTCGCCTCTTTGCTTCGCTGGGGTACTATCTGCCCGGCATTCCAGCCCCTAGCGGGCTCCAAGACTGATCGCGGGACTTAAGTCAATCGCGAATTAAGTTGGAGATGAAAAAATGATTCAAATGCAGTCTCTGCTGGACGTCGCCGATAACACTGGCGCGCGCTCGGTCATGTGCATCAAGGTGCTTGGCGGTTCCAAGCGCCGCTATGCAGGCATCGGTGACGTTATCAAGGTCACTATCAAGGATGCCGCACCGCGTGGCCGTGTCAAAAAAGGCGAGGTTTATAGCGCCGTGGTGGTGCGTACTGCCAAGGGTGTTCGTCGTTCAGATGGATCGCTCATCAAGTTCGATGGCAATGCAGCGGTATTGCTGAACAACAAGTTGGAACCGATCGGCACGCGAATCTTTGGCCCAGTGACGCGTGAGTTGCGCACCGAGCGATTCATGAAGATCGTCTCGCTGGCTCCCGAGGTTCTTTGAACCGGCAATCAAGGACTCGATCATGAACAGGATTCGCAAGGGTGACGACGTGGTCGTTACCACAGGTAAAGACAAGGGCAAACGCGGGGTCGTGCTGAACTGCCTTGACGCTGATCGGCTGCTGGTTGAGGGCATCAATCGCGTCAAGAAGCACACCAAGCCTAACCCCATGAAGGGCAATCAGGGCGGCATTGTCGAGAAAGAAATGCCGATCAATATTTCCAATGTGGCGCTGTTCAATCCTGCCACCCAGAAAGCGGATCGCGTCGGCTTCAAGCAGCTCGACGATGGTCGCAAGGTTCGGGTGTTCAAGTCGAACGGCGAAGTTGTTGACGCGTAAGGATCAGTCATGGCGCGCTTGCAGGAATACTATAAACAGACGGTGGTCCCCGATCTTCTCCAGAAGTTCGGTTACAAGTCCATCATGGAAGTTCCGCGCATTACCAAGATCACCCTGAATATGGGTGTTGGCGAGGCGGTCGGTGACAAGAAGGTGCTGGATCACGCGGTCGGTGACATGACCAAGATCGCGGGCCAGAAACCGGTTGTAACCAAGGCGCGAAAGGCAATCGCGGTCTTCAAGATTCGCGAGGGTTATCCGATTGGCTGCATGCTGACGCTGCGCGGAAATCGTATGTACGAATTTCTCGATCGCCTGGTAACCATTGCCATGCCGCGCATCCGTGACTTTCGTGGAATTTCCGGCAAAGGCTTTGATGGACGTGGTAATTACAATGTCGGGGTCAAGGAACAGATTATTTTTCCCGAGATTGAGTACGACAAGATTGATGCGCTGCGTGGCATGAATATCAGCATTACCACCAGCGCGAAGAACGACGTAGAAGCGAAGGCGCTTCTCGCCGCATTCAAGTTCCCCTTCAAGAATTGAGGGACGTATGGCGAAACTAGCTCTTATTAACCGCGAAGAAAAGCGCGCAAAGACGGTGGCGAAGTACGCTGCCAAGCGTGCCGAACTTTTTGCCGTGATCAACAACATCAAGCTGTCGGATGAGGAGCGCATGGATGCGCGACTGAAACTCCAGCAGTTGCCCCGCAACGCGAGCCCGTCCCGTCAGCGCAATCGATGCGCATTGACCGGGCGTCCCCGCGGTGTTTTTCGCAAGTTTGGTCTGTGCCGCAATAAGCTGCGCGAGGTTGCCATGCGCGGCGAAGTGCCTGGCATGACCAAGGCAAGCTGGTAAGGAGAGCCATATGAGCATGACCGATCCAGTCGCCGACATGTTGACCCGCATCCGCAACGCGCAGATGGCGGAGAAGCTTTCCGTTTCCATGCCTTCCTCCAAGCTCAAGGTGGCAATTGCCGGGGTGCTGAAGGATGAGGGGTACATTGATGATTTCGCTATTCGCGAGAATGGCGCGAAACCCGAACTCGATATTGCGCTCAAGTACTACGCCGGGCATCCGGTAATTGAACGCATCGAACGTGTTTCCAAGCCGGGCCTGCGAGTCTACAAGGGCAAGGACGATTTGCCCCGCGTCATGAACGGGCTGGGTGTTGCCATTGTGTCCACGCCGAAGGGCGTGATGACCGACCGCCGGGCGCGGGCAGGCAACATGGGCGGCGAAGTTCTCTGTATCGTCGCTTAAGGAGTCGCTGCCATGTCACGTATTGCAAAGTATCCGGTTGATGTGCCCAAGGGCGTTGAAGTCACGCTTTCCGATGCCGAGGTTGCTGTCAAGGGGCCGCTGGGGACGCTGAAGCAGTTCCTGTTGCCGGCAGTCAAAATAGAGAGAGATGGCGAAAAGTTGCACTGTCGTGCCGTAGAGGGCGCGCCCAACGCGGGTGCCATGTCGGGCACGATGCGTGCACTGCTGAATAACATGATGATTGGCGTAACCAAGGGCTTCGAGAAGAAACTGACCTTGGTCGGCGTTGGTTATCGTGCTCAGGCCCAGGGAGCCAAGCTGAACCTCACGCTCGGCTTTTCGCACCCGGTCGCGCACGACATGCCGAACGGAATCAAAGTTGAAACGCCGACCCAGACTGAGATCCTGATCAAGGGGATCGACAAGCAGGTGGTTGGTCAGGTGGCCGCTGAAGTGCGTGCCTACCGGTCTCCCGAACCCTACAAGGGCAAGGGCGTCCGGTATGCCGACGAAGTGGTTGTCATCAAGGAAACCAAGAAGAAATAATCGAGGCGCTGAATCATGGAAAAGAAACAGGCTCGTCTGCGCAGGGCGCGTAAAACCCGCGCCAAAATTGCGGAGCTCAAAGTCGTGCGCCTCGCGGTGCATCGCAGCAACTTGCATATCTCTGCCCAGATTTTTTCTGGCTGCGGCACTCGGGTACTCGCCGCCGCTTCCACCATGGAGCCGGAAGTGCGGAGCCAGGTTCCGAATGGCGGCAACGTCACTGCTGCCAAGACGGTTGGCAAACTCATCGCCGAGCGGGCCAAAGCGGCCGGCATCGAGCAGGTTGCTTTCGACCGCTCCGGTTTTCACTACCACGGTCGCGTCAAGGCGCTGGCCGAAGCCGCCCGTGAGGGCGGACTCAAGTTCTAAGCGAGACCGACATGGCTAAACCGCAAGGCAGGAAACAGCAGCAGGTCCAGGAAGAGCGCGATGATGGCATGCGCGAAAAAATGGTGTCCATCAATCGCGTCACCAAGGTGGTGAAGGGCGGCCGGATTCTCGGTTTCGCCGCACTGACTGTGGTGGGTGACGGTGATGGTGGCATCGGCATGGGCAAGGGCAAGTCGCGGGAAGTCCCGGTCGCTGTGCAGAAGGCGATGGAAGAAGCGCGTCGCAAGATGGCGAAAATCAATATCAAGGATGGCACGCTGCACCACTCGGTTACGGGTAAGCACGGCGCAACCACGGTGTTGATGTCCCCTGCGTCGCCTGGTACCGGTGTAATCGCCGGCGGTCCAATGCGCGCTGTGTTCGAGGTGATGGGGATTACCGACGTGGTGGCGAAAACCATCGGCTCGACCAATCCTTACAATGTGGTGCGTGCAACGCTGCATGGTTTGCTGGCGATGAGTACCCCGGCCGAGATTGCTGCCAAGCGCGGCAAGGCCATAGGCGAGATTCTGGAGTGAGCCATGACTGACAAGACGATCAAGGTCACACTGATTAAGAGTGTGATCGGCACCAAGCAGGATCATCGCGCGACAGTGCGCGGACTTGGTCTGAGAAGGCTCAACAGTTCGGCCGTGCTCGAGGATACGCCCGCAGTGCGCGGCATGATCCGCAAAGTGGCCTACCTGGTGAAGTGCGAAGGCTAAGGGGATATCGATGAGTATGGAACTTAACAACCTGAAGCCGGGCGCGGGCTCCAAGCACGCAGCGAAGCGTGTAGGGAGAGGTATTGGCAGCGGACTTGGCAAGACGGCCGGTCGCGGACACAAAGGCCAGAAGTCGCGTGCCGGTGGTTTCCACAAGGTAGGCTTCGAGGGCGGTCAAATGCCGCTGCAGCGTCGGTTGCCGAAGCGCGGATTCGTGTCTTTGACGGCGAGCCGCAATGTTGAAGTGCGTTTGTCCGAGCTGGACAAGCTGCCGGTCGAAGAAGTCGACTTGCTGGTTCTGAAACAGGCGGGTGTGATCGCTGCAGATGCACTGTCGGCCAAGGTTATCCTTTCCGGCAAGCTCAATCGCAAGATTGCGCTGAAAGGTGTTGGCGCGACCAAAGGAGCCCGTGCCGCAATCGAAGCCGCTGGCGGTTCTGTCGCCGACATCGCGGCAGCCTGATCGCTAACAGGACGGAACACGTGGCAAGCCCCCAGGCAGCATCTCTCGGCAAGACTGGCAAGTTCGGCGACCTTTGGCGCCGGCTCTGGTTCCTGCTGGGCGCGCTGGTGGTATATCGGATTGGCGCGCACATTCCCGTGCCCGGAATTGACCCTGTCAAGTTGGCGGAGTTGTTCCAGGGTCAGCAGGGCGGAATTCTTGGCGTCTTCAACCTTTTTTCGGGCGGCGCGTTGTCGCGTTTCACGCTATTCGCGCTGGGCATCATGCCCTACATTTCTTCTTCGATCATCATGCAACTCATGACGATCTCCGTGCCGTCGATGGAGGCTTTGAAGAAAGAGGGTGAGGCCGGGCGGCGCAAGATTACTCAATACACACGTTACGGCACTGTCGCCCTGGCGTTGTTCCAGGGGCTCGGTATCGCGATTGCACTCGAATCGCAGGCCGGACTGGTGCTTGATCCGGGCGGCCTGTTCCGCTTCGTTACGGTGCTGACCTTGCTGACGGGGACAATGTTTCTGATGTGGCTGGGCGAACAGATTACAGAGCGTGGTATTGGCAACGGCATTTCGATCATCATCTTTGCTGGCATCGTGGCCGGTTTGCCGAATGCGCTGGGCGGCCTGTTCGAACTCGTTCGTACTGGTGCGATGCACCCGATTTCGGCATTGTTCATTTGCGTTCTGGTGGTTCTGGTCACAGGCTTCGTGGTGTTCGTCGAAAAAGGCCAGCGCAAGATTCTGGTGAACTATGCCAAGCGCCAAGTTGGCAATAAGGTCTATGGCGGCCAAAGCTCCCATCTGCCATTGAAACTCAATATGTCGGGCGTTATTCCTCCCATCTTTGCGTCCTCAATTATCCTGTTCCCGGCTACTGCCGCCGGCTGGTTTGGGTCGGGTGACGGCATGCGTTGGCTCAAGGACATTGCGGCTACGCTGTCCCCCGGGCAACCAATCTACGTGATGCTCTACGCCACTGCAATCGTATTTTTCTGCTTCTTCTACACCGCGCTGGTGTTCAATTCGAAGGAGACAGCCGACAACCTGAAGAAGAGCGGTGCGTTTGTTCCCGGCATTCGCCCCGGCGACCAGACAGCCCGCTACATTGACAAGATTCTGACCCGCCTGACTCTCGCCGGTGCCATCTATATCACGGTGGTATGTCTGCTACCGGAGTTCCTTATCTTGAAGTGGAATGTGCCCTTCTATTTCGGTGGCACCAGCCTGTTGATCATTGTTGTAGTGACAATGGATTTCATGTCGCAGGTGCAAGCCTATGTAATGTCGCATCAGTATGAAAGCCTCCTGAAGAAGGCCAATTTCAAGGGGGCCGGTTTCCCGGCCCGCTGATTCATGTCGAAGGAAGACGTTATTGAAATGCAGGGAGAGGTCGTCGAAAATCTTCCGAATGCCACGTTCCGCATCAAGCTTGAGAACGGGCACGTGGTTCTTGGCCATATCTCCGGAAAAATGCGCATGCACTACATCCGCATTCTTCCGGGCGACAAGGTCACCGTGCAACTCACGCCCTACGACTTTTCAAAAGGTCGCATCGTGTTCCGCGCCAAGTAGTTTGGCAATATTTCCGGAGAACTCCAATGAAAGTTCTGGCTTCGGTCAAACGTATCTGTCGTAATTGCAAAGTCATCCGTCGCAAGGGCGTGGTAAGGGTCATCTGTACCGATCCGCGGCACAAGCAGCGTCAAGGTTGATCGAGCGATTCAGATCAGATACAATCTATGGTTTCGCATTTTTCAGCTAGCCCACCACACCGCATTAACTAACGGCGACGAACAGGTAAGCACATGGCCCGTATTGCAGGCGTCAATATCCCGAATCACCAGCACACCGAGATCGCTCTGACGGCGATCTATGGTATTGGCCGAACTCGCGCACAGAAGATCTGCGATGCGGTCGGCGTCAAGCGTTCAGCCAAGATCAAGGAACTCACGGACAGCGAAATGGATCGCTTGCGTGAGGAGGTAGCCAAGTTTACCGTCGAGGGTGATTTGCGCCGTGAAACGACGATGAACATCAAGCGCCTCATGGATCTCGGCTGCTATCGTGGTGTGCGTCATCGTCGCGGCCTGCCGGTGCGCGGTCAGCGCACCCGTACCAATGCGCGAACCCGCAAGGGGCCGCGCAAGGCGATTTCGATGGGCAAGAAGTAAACCAGGAACCGATAATACATGGCTAAGACCGCAACCAAAGTTCGCAAGAAGGTCAAGAAGAACGTCGCTGAAGGCATCGCACACGTTCACGCTTCCTTCAACAACACCATCATCACCATCACCGATCGCCAGGGCAACGCCTTGGCGTGGGCTACTTCCGGCGGCGCCGGCTTCAAGGGTTCACGCAAATCGACCCCGTTCGCCGCGCAGATTGCCGCCGAGGCTGCCGGCAAGGCGGCTCAGGAGTGTGGTGTAAAGAATCTCGAAGTTCGCATCAAGGGCCCCGGCCCCGGGCGCGAATCAGCGGTGCGTGCGCTCAATGCGCTCGGCATGAAGATTACCAGTATCACCGACATTACCCCGATTCCCCACAACGGATGCCGGCCGCCCAAGCGCCGCCGCATCTAAGGCAATAAGGATACGACACCATGGCCCGCAACCTAGATGCCAAGTGCCGCCAGTGCCGCCGCGAGGGCGAAAAGCTTTTCCTCAAAGGCGAGAAGTGCTTCACTGACAAATGTTCCGTCGAGCGCCGTGCCTACGCGCCCGGCCAGCACGGCCAAAAGTCCGGACAGCGCCTGTCCGGTTACGGTACGCAACTGCGCGAAAAGCAAAAGATTCGTCGCATATACGGCGTTCTTGAGCGGCAGTTCCGCAAAGTGTTCGGCGATGCCGAACGCAAAAAGGGGCAGACCGGCGAGAATCTGCTGAAACTGCTCGAAGGTCGTCTCGACACCGTGGCCTACCGCATGGGGTTTGGCGTCTCGCGTGCAGAAGCACGACAAGTCGTTCGTCACAACGGCGTGCTGATCAATGGCAAACGCGTTGATATCCCTTCGTACAACGTGCGGCCCGGTGATGTCATCCAGTTGCTTGACAGCACTCGCAGCCATTTGCGCACCAAGGCTGCTCTGGAGGCCGCCGAGTCACGCGGGTTCCCCGTATGGCTGGAAGTGGATGTCAAGGCTGGCAAGGGTGTCTTCAAGTCATACCCTGCGCGCGAAGATTTGCCGCCCTCGATCAATGAGGGTCTGGTTGTCGAACTGTATTCGCGCTAACACCTAGTTTTGCGCCTGGCGTCCACCGGATGCCAGGCGTCTTCCATTCGAAGGAATGCACATGCACACACTTCTGAAACCCCGCAGTATCGATGTCCAGCAGCTTTCGCCGCTGCATGCCCGCGTCGTCATGGAGCCATTCGAGCGCGGCTACGGCCACACGCTTGGCAATGCCCTGCGCCGCATTCTGCTGTCCTCGATGGAAGGCGTCGCCCCCACCGAGGTATCGATCGAAGGCGTGCTCCACGAGTATTCGACGCTGGACGGCGTGCGCGAGGACGTGGTCGACGTTCTGTTGAATCTCAAGGGCGTGGTGCTGAAGATGCACAACCGACGTGAAGCAACGCTCACCCTCTCCAGAAATGGCGAGGGCGTGGTCACTGCGCGCGATATTGAGACCACTCACGACGTCGAAATCGTCAATCCGGATCATGTCATTGCGCACATCGCCCCCGGCGGCAAGCTCAACATGCAGATTCGCGTCGAATCCGGCCGCGGCTACGTGCCGGCCAACCAGCGCGAAATCGCCCGCGAGAATCGCGCCATCGGCCAGATCATGCTCGACGCGTCGTTCAGCCCGGTGCGCCGCGTCAGCTATTCCGTTGAATCCGCGCGCGTGGAACAGCGCACCGACCTCGACAAACTCATTCTCGACATCGAAACCAACGGCGCCATCGACAATGCCGAAGAAGCGGTGCGCACCGCGGCCCGTATCCTCATGGAGCAATTGTCGGTATTCGCCGACCTCGAAGGGACGCCGATGTCCGCTGAAGCGCCCAAGCAGAATTCGGTTGATCCGGTTCTGGTGCGCCCGGTGGACGACCTTGAACTGACGGTTCGTTCCGCCAACTGCCTGAAGGCCGAGAACATCTATTACATCGGCGACCTGATTCAGCGGACCGAAACGGAACTGCTGAAGACACCGAATCTGGGTCGCAAGTCGCTCAACGAAATCAAGGAAGTACTGGCTTCGCGTGGCCTGACGCTGGGCATGAAGCTGGAAAGCTGGCCGCCCGCCGGGCTGGAAAAGCTGGCCTGATCGATCGATCACCGGGCTTCGGTCCGTTTGCAGCACTTGTCTCACTTGCTTCACTGATTCACAAACTCTCGATAACCATTAACCGGCCATTTGCATCGCGCGATGGCCGCAAAAAAACGAGGAAATCAAAATGCGTCACGGTAACGGACTTCGCAAGCTTAACCGGACCTCTTCGCACCGCCAGGCGATGCTGCGCAACATGGCAGTCTCCCTGTTGCGCCATGAGGCCATCAAGACCACCCTGCCCAAGGCCAAGGAACTGCGCCGCGTGGTCGAGCCGCTGATCACACTGGGCAAGAAGCCCAGTCTGGCCAACCGCCGTCTGGCCTTCGATCGTACGCGTGACCGCGAAATCGTCGGCAAGCTGTTCGACGAACTCGGCCCGCGCTATGCCGCTCGCAATGGGGGTTATCTGCGCATTCTCAAGATGGGGTTCCGTATCGGCGACAATGCGCCGATGGCCTTCGTTGAACTGCTGGACCGTCCGGCCGGCGAAATCGCCGAGGCTCCTGTCGTCGAGTAAGATCCCTGCGGTCATCACGAAAAAGCCAGGCGATGCCTGGCTTTTTGTTCTCCGAGTCGTGTCAGATCAGAGAATCATCCCGGCACCCACTGTGCTGTTAGTTGTCTCATCGATGACGATGAAAGCTCCGGTGGAGCGATTCGCGACGTAGGTATCGACGCACAGCGGTTGAGCGAGCCTGAAGCAGACGCGAGCAATGTCGTTCATTTCCAGACGCTCGGCAGGTTTCTGCAACAGCGAGTTTATGTCCAGCCGGTAGACGATGCTCTCGATCACCGCCCTGGTCTCGCGCGTGGTCTGACGAATCAGGTATTTGCGCTGCGGGTCGAGCGGTGTTTCGTCCAGCCAGCAGAGCATGGTCTCGATGCGCCGTGTCACCAGCGCCGACTCTTCGGCACGAACGATCATGTCGCCGCGGGAAACATCGACTTCGTCTTCGAGCAAGAGTGTGACCGACTGCTCGGGAATCGCCCGCGGCAGCGAGTGGCCGTAAATTTCGATGGCTTTGATGCGCGTGCGCTTTTCCGACGGCAATACCCGCACTTCGTCTCCCACGCCGATTTCGCCGGATTCCACCCGGCCCATGAAGCCTCGATAGTCGTGGAGTTTCGGATTTCCGGACCGCTGCGGCCGGCAGACAAACTGCACCGGAAAGCGGAAAGGCTCATTGCGCTCGCTGTGGGCGCCGGGTGCATCCTCCAGCATGTCGAGCAGCGTCGGCCCGTGATACCAGTCCAGCCGGGCACCGCGATCGACAATCATGTCGCCGTCGAGCGCCGACAGCGGAATGAAGGCGACGTCACCGATTCCCAGGGCCGCAGCAAATTCGCGGTACTCGTTGCGGATACGCTCGTAGGTGGCCTGATCGAAGCCAACCAGATCCATCTTGTTGATCGCCACCACGATGTGTGGAATGCCCAGCAGATGCGCGAGATAGGAATGACGCCGGGTCTGGGTCAGCACTCCCTTGCGCGCGTCAATCAGGATGATCGCCAGGTTCGCGGTCGACGCCGCCGTGAACATGTTGCGTGTGTACTGCTCGTGGCCGGGGGCGTCGGCGATGATGTACTTGCGCCGTCCGGTGGTGAAATAGCGGTAGGCGACATCGATCGTGATGCCTTGTTCGCGTTCGGCTTGCAGTCCATCGGTCAGCAGCGAGAGATCGACTGCTTCGAGCCCGCGCCGCTCCGAGGTGCGTGTGATGGCGTGCAGAGTATCGGCCAGAATGGTCTTGGTATCGTAGAGCAGTCTGCCGATCAGGGTGCTCTTGCCATCGTCAACACTGCCACAGGTGAGGAAGCGCAGCAGGCCGTTGTCGATCTCCGGCAGATGTTCGATCGCGCTCATTAAAAGTACCCTTCCTTCTTGCGTTGTTCCATCGAGGCTTCCGATGTCTGGTCGTCGAGGCGGGTTTCGCCACGCTCGGTAATCGTGGTGGTTGCAGTCTCCTCGATGATGCGCGCGACCGTGTCGGCGTCTGACAGAACCGGAGCGGTGCAGGTGATGTCACCCACGGTGCGAAAGCGCACCGTCAGTTCCTCGACGACGTCGCCAGCGCGCGCCGGGGTCAGTTCGGTCACTGGCTGCAACAGCCCGTTCTTCCTGACCACCTGCCGTTTGTGCGCGAAGTAGATCGAAGGCAAGGCGAGCTTTTCACGTTCGATGTATTGCCAGACATCCAGTTCGGTCCAGTTCGAAATGGGGAAGGCGCGGATGTTCTCACCCTTGTGCACGCGTGCGTTGAACAGGTCCCACAATTCCGGTCGCTGGTTCTTTGGGTCCCACTGGCCGAACTCGTCGCGAAAGGAAAAGATGCGTTCCTTGGCCCTTGCCTTTTCCTCGTCACGGCGCGCGCCGCCGATACAGCAGTCGAAGCCGAATTCGGCAATGGCTTCGAGCAGCGTGACGGATTGATGTTTGTTGCGCGACTCACTGGGTGATTTCAGCACCACGGTGCCGCGCCGCATCGAATCCTCGACGCAGCGCACAATCAGTCGTTCATTCAACTGGCATGCGCGAGAGTCGCGGAAATCGATCACTTCGTCGTAGTTGTGGCCGGTATCGATGTTGAGCAGGGGAAAGGGAAAGCGTCCGGGGCGAAAGGCTTTTTCCGCCAGCCGCAGCAGGACCAGCGAGTCTTTTCCCCCCGAAAACAGTAGAACCGGATTGGCGCATTGCCCCGCTACTTCGCGCAGGATGTGAATGGACTCCGCCTCCAGCCAATCCAGATGCGACAGAGTGGCGCGCTGCTGCAAGGCCAGCGTACTCATGCCTCGGCCATCCGTCTTGAAGTGCGCTGCAGGCGGCCATCCACCAGATGCAAGCCGCACTCTTTCGTTTCCGGGGTTTCCCACCACCAGCGGCCGGCGCGCACATCCTCTCCGGGCTGGATGGCACGGGTGCAGGGTGCGCAGCCGATGCTCGGAAAGTTGCGGTCATGCAGCCGGTTGTAGGGCACGTTGTTGGCTCGCAGATAAACCCAGACTTCGGCCTCGCTCCAGTCCGTCAGGGGGCTGGCCTTGACCAGGTTGTTCGTCGTGTCCTGGCTGATGACCTTCAGCCTGTCGCGCGTCGCCGACTGTGCTGCGCGCAGGCCGGTGACCCAGGCTCCCTTGCCTGCCAGCGCGCGTTGCAGCGGTTCGACCTTGCGCGCGTGGCAGCAGGCTTTGCGCGCCTCCACCGAGTCGTAAAAGCCGTGGCTGCCGTGTGTGCGGGCGTAAGTTTCGACCGCCTCATGACGCGGGAAGTAGATGTCCAGTTTGCGGCCGTAGTGCTTTTCCGTCTGGTGGATCAGCTCGTAGGTTTCTAGCGGAAGACGGCCCGTATCCAGCGAAAAAATTGCGATGTTGATTTCTTCGCGCCAGATCAAATCGGTCAGCACCATGTCCTCGGCACCCAGACTGTTGGCAAAGACCACCGGTGCGTAGTCGCGCGCAATGTTGCGCAAGAGCATGGTGGCTCGCGTGGCTTTTGCCGCCACGATATCCACCAGCTCAGGATTGGCCAGGTCAGGCAGGGATTCGCGGATCATGATGTTCTCGTCAGGCCGCGCGGCGGCGGAAAAGGGGAATCGGCAGGTCGCTTCCCGCCTGATAGGCCTCGGGGAAATCGTCGAATGCGGCAAGGGCTTCTTCGGCGTTGCGTCCTTCACCGATCAGGAAGCTGTCGAAGCCCACCCGATTGAGGAAGAAGATCTGGTCGCGGCCGATATCGCCAAAGGCGCGCAGTTCGCCGTCATAGCCATAGCGCTCGCGTAGCAGGCGGGCGGTCGAATAGCCGCGGCCGTCGGTGAATTTCGGGAAATGCACAGCAATAACCGTGAAGTCGTCGACATCCTTCGCGATTTCGGCCGGATCGTCGTCAGGTGACAACCAGATTCCGAGCGGAGTGCCATGCTCGTATTCACGATGGATCAGGCAGGCTTTCTTCGCCTTCCAGACCGAGACCGGCACCAACAGCGGGCCGACCGGCAGGCACACGTCCAGTTCGGGCTGGCCGTCAATCAGGGTCACTACTTTCCATACGTCCTCCTGCAGAAGACGTTCCTTGATGAGCCGATGGGTTTGCAAGTTACGCATTTGCAGTTTTCCTTTGCGAAGTAGTGTTGGAATAGACCGAAGTACGGAAGGGCTCCAGTCCGATACGGCGTACGGTGTCGCTGAAGCTTTCATCTACATGGCGGCGAATCAGGTAGGTTTCGATCAGTTGCTCGATGACATCCGGCACGTCTGCCGCGGCGAAGGAAGGACCAATGGTTTCGCCAATGACCGCCGCGTTGCCTTGGGCGCCGCCGATGGTGATCTGGTACCACTCCTCGCCGTGCTTGTCGACGCCGAGAATGCCGATTGCACCCAGGTAATGGTGGCCGCAGGAGTTCACGCAACCGGAGATATTGAGCTCGATCTCGCCAATGTCATGCAGGTAGTCGAGATCGGAGAAGCGATCGAGGACGGCCTCGGCAATCGGCAGGGACTTGGCGTTGGCCAGGGAGCAGAAATCACCGCCGGGGCAGGAGATCAGGTCGGCCAGCAGGCCCACCGTCGGGCTCGCCAGTCCGGTGGCCTTGGCGCGCTGCCAGATTGTGTATAGATCGCGCTGCGGGACGTCGGCCAGAATCAGATTCTGTTCATGGGAAACGCGGATTTCACCGAAGCTGAAGCGCTCGGCGAGTTCTGCCGCTTCTTCCATTTGCGCCGAAGTGGCGTCGCCGGGAGATGCTCCGGGCTTTTTCAGCGACAGAGTGACAGCGGCATAGCCGGGAACCCGGTGCGCGTGCACGTTGCGTTCCACCCAGCGCGCGTAGGCTTTGTCTTCGCGCTGGAAGGCAATGTGGCAGAGATCTTCGCTGGCAACATTCTCGTAGTTGGGCGCGGCAAATTGCGCGGCGACGCGATCCACTTCGGCCTCTGTGAGCGTCGAAGGACCATCCTTCAGATGCGCCCATTCCGCGTCTACCTGGCGCGCGAACTCTTCGCTGCCGATGGCCTTGACCAGAATCTTGATGCGCGCTTTGTAGATGTTGTCGCGGCGACCGAAACGGTTGTACACCCGCAGCAGCGCTTCGCAATAGGTCAAGAGATGTTGCCAGGGTAGAAAATCGTTCAATTTCGAGGCGAGGAGCGGGGTGCGCCCCAGGCCGCCGCCAGCGTACACGGCAAAGCCAAGCTCGCCACCATCGTTCCTTACCAGTTGCAGGCCGAGGTCATGCACCAGGAGTGCCGTGCGGTCCTCTTTGGAGCCGCTTATCGCCACCTTGAACTTGCGCGGCAGGTAGGCGAATTCCGGATGCAAGGTCGACCACTGCCGCAGCAATTCCGCCCAAGGGCGCGGATCGGCGATTTCGTCGGCGGCGACTCCGGCAAAGTGATCCGTGGTGATGTTGCGGATGCAGTTGCCCGAGGTCTGGATGGCGTGCAGCTCTGCATCCGCCAGATCGGCCAGAAGGTCAGGTACCTGCGGCAACTTGACCCAGTTGAGTTGCAGATTCTGGCGAGTGGTGAAATGACCGATGCCCTCGTCGTAGCGGCGCGTTACGTCGGCCAGCGTGCGCAACTGCTTTGCCGAGAGCAGTCCGTAGGGCACGGCGATGCGCAGCATCGGGCCGTGGCGCTGGATATAGAGACCGTTTTGCAGGCGTAGCGGACGGAACTCGTCCTCGCTCAGTTCATTGGCCAGATAGCGCCGCGTCTGGTCACGAAACTGCGCAACGCGGGCCTGAACGATGGTGTGATCGATGCTGTCGTAGCGATACATGCGTGGTTTTCCAATTCAGGCAAGGATGAGTTTGCCGCCGACCAGCAGCAGGACTGCGGCCAGCAGACTGCGCAGGCCGCGCTCGGGGACACGGGTGGCCAGATGGCTGCCCAGCGCGATGCCGGGTAGCGATCCGAGCAACAGGTTGAGCAACAGCGGTACATCGACCGAACCCAGCCACCAGTGGCCGAGGCCGGCGACCAGGGTCAGCGGCACGGCATGGGCGATGTCGGAGCCGACGATGCGGCGCGTGGCGAGGTTCGGATAGAGAAAAGTCAGCGCGGTGACGCCCAGCGCGCCTGCGCCGACCGATGTAATCGTCACCAGAACGCCGACGATTGCGCCGGAGAGAACGGTGAGCCAGGCCGTGTGTTTCTGAAAGTCGGCGCTGGCGGGACGGCGTCTGGCCCACTCAAGCAGGCGCTGGCGGAAGATCAGCGAAGCGGCGGTCAGCAGCAGGGCGACGCCGAGCACCGCCGAGATGAGTCCCGAGGCGCCATGACCCTGCGCGCCGAGCCGTGCCAGTAACGACAAGGTCAGGGCGGCGGCCGGAACACTGCCGGCGGCGAGCAGCCGGATGATGTGCCAGTCGATGTTGCCGTGGCGGTGATGCACCCAACTGCCGCCGCTCTTGGTGATGGCGGCGTAGAGCAAGTCAGTGCCTACTGCGGTCACCGGCCTGATGCCGAAGCCCAGGACCAGTAAAGGCGTCATCAGGGCTCCGCCACCGACTCCGGTCAGGCCAACCAGCAGCCCGACCACAAAGCCGGAAAGAGAAAGCGCGGGGTTGAGTACGATATCCATGATGCAGTGCATCGTAGCGAAGTCACATAGTTCTTAAAAATACTTATTTGCTATTTATATAGAACTATTGGATATATAATCGCACCATGAAGCTACAGCAACTGCGTTACCTGGTGGAAGTCGAGCGGCGCGGACTGAGCATTTCCGCCGCTGCGGACGCCCTGTTTACCTCGCAGCCGGGCGTCTCCAAGCAGATCGGATTGCTCGAGGAAGAACTGGGCGTAACGATTTTCGAGCGCAGTGGCAAGCGTCTCACCGGCACCACCGCCCCTGGCCTCATCTTGCTCGCCATGGCTCGGCGCATCCTGAGCGAAGCGCAGAACATGAAGCGGGTCGGCGCCGACTACACGGCGGAAAGCAGCGGCATCCTGTCCATCGCGACCACGCATACCCAGGCGCGCTACACCCTGCCACCGGTGATTCGGCGCTTCGTCCAGCGCCATCCGCAGATTCGTCTGCACATCCAGCAAGGCAGCCCGGTGCAGGTGGCTGGGTGGGTACTGGACGGAACTGCGGATCTTGGCATCGCCACCGAGGCGCTGGATCGGCATGCGGAACTGCTGACCCTGCCTTGCTTCCAGTGGGCGCACTTGGTGGTGACGCCGAAAGGGCACCCCTTGCTGGCGGTTCATCCGCTAACTCTTGCGGCGCTGGCCGAGTATCCGCTGATCACCTATGACGCGACATTTACCGGCCGTTCGCGTATTGATCGGGCATTCGAGCGCCAGAGCCTGCATCCCAACGTGATGCTGACCGCCATCGATTCCGATGTGATCAAGACCTATGTCGGACTGGGGCTGGGGGTCGGCATCATCGCCGAAATGGCCTTCGATCCCCTGCGCGATGACGCGCTCGCTGCCATGCCTGCCAACCATCTATTCGAGGGCAATACCACGCGCCTTGCCTTCCGCCGCGATACATGGCTGCGTGGCTACGAATACGACTTCATGGAATTGCTGGCGCCGCAACTGACGCGGCAGATGGTCGAGGCCACGCAGAAGGGCGAAGGCGCCGATCCGGGTTTGTAATTAGTGACGCAGCGAGAGATTTCGTTCTGTCAGGGGGCTGCGTTCGCTCGTCGGGAAGCTAGAATGGAGTCAGTCCGGCATTGCCGCACATTTCACGCACATTCCAAAGAGCGAGGTTTGTCCATGCCCTATACGCCTGATCTAGTCCATGAACTGAACACCTTGATCCGCTTCGACCTGGAGACCAGCCGGCAGGGCATAAAGGTACATAAGACCGCCGATCCGGAAGTCATTGCCGCAACTGCCCGTTTATATGCCAAGGGATTGCTGACGCAAGTTGATGGCGGCTATCTGACGGGACTGGGGCGGGACGCCGCCGAGCATGCCCAGGCGGCCTTGACGATACTTACATCGAGTGCGATCGCATCGGCAGTGCCACAGCGCGACTTTGCCTAGCTAGTCGGCCGCGTCTTCCGTGTCGACCTTGCCTTCCAGATCGCGCAGCTCCCTGAACAACTCGCGGTAGGCGCGCGGCGGTTTGCCCTGTTGCGCTTCTTTCAGCGCGTTACGGCGCAACTGGCGCAGATGCTGGATGTCGGCACCGGGAAAGTCGCGGGCCACTTCGCTGAACCTTGTTTCGTCTTCCATCAAGCGCGTGCGCAGGTTTTCGAGACGGTGCTGACGGATGTTGGCGGCCTCCGAATTGCCCTTGATTTCGTCCATCGCCGCCTGCAATGGCGCCGCATCGATATCGCGCATGATCTTGCCGATGTATTGCATCTGGCGACGTTTGGCCTCATGTTTGGTGAAGCGCTGCGCATCCAGCAGCGCATCGCGCAGCCGTTCCGGCATGTCGATCTTGGCCAGACGTTCCTTCGACAGCGCCACCAGTTCCGCGCCGAGATCCTGCAAGGCAGTCATCTCGCGCTTCAACTGCGATTTACTCGGGCCGGAATATTCGTCCGCTTCGTTATAGGTATTTTCCACGGTTATGATTATAGCTTCGCGACACAGAGTCTTACTCTTGAAGGGTTCCCGCATGTCCCAAGGTTTTGCTCATTCTCAGGAGGCATTGCGCGCGCTGGCGCAGGCCGCGCTCGATCACGCCGCAGCCAGGGGCGCCACGGCCTGCGAGGTCGATGTTTCGGAAGGTTTCGGCCAGTCGGTCAGCGTGCGCCGGCAGGCGGTGGAAACCATCGAATACAACCGTGACAAGGGACTTGGAGTATCGGTCTATATCGGCCAGCGGCGCGGCCATGCCAGCAGTTCCGATTTCTCGCCGGCAGCGCTGAAAGCTTCGGTCGACGCCGCGCTGTCGATCGCGCGATTCACCGCCGAAGACGATTGTGCCGGCCTGCCTGACGCCAAACTGCTGGCGAAGAAGAGCATGGATCTCGATCTGTTTCATCCATGGGACATTTCGGTGGAGGCAGCAATCGACATTGCACGCCGCTGCGAACAGGCCGCCTTCGATGTCAGTCCGCTGGTGAAGAACTCGGAAGGCGCCAGTGTTTCGGCGCAGACGGCACATTTTGTTTCCGCCAACAGTCTCGGCTTCATGGGCGGCTTTGCCACTTCGCGACACTATGTCTCGTGCTCGGTGATCGCCGGCGAGGGTGAGGACATGCAGCGCGACGACTGGTATGCGACACGCCGCAATGCGGATGAGTTTCCCGATGCAGCGCGCATCGGCGATTATGCGGCGCGGCGTGCGCTGGCGCGTCTCGGCGCCCGCAAGCTGAAGACCCGAAAATGCCCGGTGATTTTTGAAGCGCCGCTGGCGGTGGGGTTGATCGGCAGTTTCGTGCATGCAATTTCCGGCGGCTCGCTGTATCGCAAGACCTCGTTTCTGCTCGACAGTCTTGGCCAGCAATTATTTCCCGACTTCGTCCAGATCAGTGAGCGACCCCATATCCGGGGTGCCTTCGGCTCCTCGCCATTCGACGACGACGGAGTTGCCACTCGCGATCGCGAAGTGGTGAAGAACGGCGTGCTGCAAGGCTATTTCCTGTCCACCTACTCGGCGCGCAAGCTGGGCATGCAGACCACCGGCAACGCCGGCGGCGCGCACAATCTGATGGTGCAACCGGGGCGGCATGACCTCGCGGGGCTGCTGCGCCAAATGGGAACAGGCCTGCTGGTCACCGAACTGCTCGGCCAGGGCGTGAATTACGTGACCGGCGACTATTCGCGCGGCGCAGCGGGTTACTGGGTGGAAAACGGCGAGATCGCCTATCCGGTGGAAGAGATCACCATTGCCGGCAACTTGCGCCAGATGCTGCGCGGCATTGCCGCCATCGGCAATGACATCGAGGTACGGGGTTCGAAACAGGTCGGCTCGATTCTGGTCGAGCGCATGACGATAGCCGGCAACTGACACGGATAGAAAGTCGGTGCCGGCGGGCCGGCGACACGATTCGGTTGGTGGGCTACGGCGACCGCGCACTGTCGAAATCAGCCAGATTCCGCTCATCCACGTAGATGCGGGTGGCTTCGCCATCCGTTTTGGCGAAGCAAGTGACAATCACATTGCTGCGCTCGGCTGCCTTGTCCAGCACTTCGACGGCGCAGCGGCCGTAGGCGCTTTCGATGGTGGCCAGCAGATTGCGCGCATAGGGGCTGGCGAGTTTGCCGTCGAGTATCAGATTGGCCAGCATCACCCCGCCGGGTTTCAAGGCGTGGCGCGTGTCGCGCCAGAATTCGCGCGTCACCAGATGGCCGGGAATCGAGGTGCGAGCGCTATAGACATCGACTACGATCGCGTCATAACGGCGCGCCGTTTCGATGACGAAGCGGCGTGCGTCGGTGGCTGCGAATTCGCCACGCGCCGGCTCGCGCAGGAAGTCGCGTTCGGCGATGGCGCGGATCGCCGGGTCGATGTCGACGTAGGTGTAGCGGTTGGCCGGTTCGCGGTGGGACAGCGTGAAGCCGCCGGCGCCCAGCACCAGGATGTCGCGGTTGTTGAAAGCCAGATCCTCGAGCAGGATGCGGCGCAGGTGCTGCACGTAGCGGGCATAGCGGGGCGGTTCGCTGTTGTCGATCACTGACGCGACCTGGTTGTTCACGCGGAAGGCGCGCGGCGACTGCATGCCTTCCCGCGCAACGGCTTCCACCTGGTAGTCGGCGTAAGCCGTGTCGGCGCGCTGCCGGTCGCCGAGGTTCGCGGCCACGCTGAGTCCGGCAACAGTTGCCAGCAGCGTCGCCGCCAGCGGGCGAGGGCGCTGCACCAGCGCGGAGCCGGCGACCAGCATCACGGCGCCGAGCAAGACGGCGGTCCAGACGCCGAACATTTGCATGACGCCGAGCGACAGGGTGACAGAGCCGAGAAAGGAGCCGAGGGTGGACCAGTAGAGCGCGCGTCCCGCCGCTTCGCCGCTGCGCTGCGCTCGCATCAGGTTGGTCAGGATCGGCACGGTCTGCCCCAGCAGCCAGGCCAGCGGACAAAGGATGGCGCCGATGAAAATCAGGTAGGCCATTGCCGCCGGTGCTGCGGCAAAAATGGCGTTGACACTCGCGCCCGCCAGCCCTGCGCCCATCAACGCAGCGGAGACGAGGAAATTGCGCGCCACTACGGCGCGATAGTCGGTCGCCACCCTGCTGCCGGAGTGGTAGCCCAGCGCGAGGGCGAGCAGGAACAGGCCGATGGTCGGCGCGGTAATCACGATGGAACTGCCGACGTGCGGAATCAGTCTCCGCAGGGCGATGATTTCCGCGCCGAGGGAACAATAGCCTTCGATGAAGACGATGGTGAATAGCAGGCGTGGCGGCATGGCGGCAAGACAAATAGCGGGGATCGCGACTTTACCGCAAGAGTCGGCGCTGGCGGGACGGCGGCAAGGCAAAGGCGCGATTGCCTGCACGCAAAATTTACAGTTGCTTGCCGGCCTAGTACCATGCGCCCCTTCGATGATCGTCAGGGAGCGTCCGTGTTGCCAGCCAGGTTCTGCCGCCGCGAGGCCACGTGGTAAGCGTCGCGCCGCTGGTGTCCTGGAACGAGGACGATGGCCTGCACTCGGCCCGCTGGCATTCGGAGAGCGGCGTGCCGCCGCCGCGCAGAGTGCTGGTCGCCGACGATCGCCTCACCGCCGACGCCGCCTATCGCCTGGCCTGCGAGGGTACGGCGCTGCTCTGGCGCGGCGACTTCCAGAACGCGCGCCAGTTGCTGCAGGCGCTGGCGCGGCGCATCGAGCGCAAACCGCGCAAGGCGGTCGCGCCCGATGCCGCACCGGCCGCAGCTTTCCACCAGTACCGGTTGGCCCAGGCGCAGCGGGCGCGCACGCTGGGCATGCTGCTGCTGCCCTTCGACGCAGACTACCAGGTGCCGTTGCGGCGGGCGCCCGACGTGCGGCAGGCGTGCAGCGAAGCCTACGGTGAGGCGCAGGGTCCCTTCGTCGCCTCGTTGCGCGAACTGCTGGGGCTGATCGGCGCCCACGAGTGGCGCAAGCACGGCGTCGAGATTGCCGCCCTCGGCGCACGTATTCATCCGCACTACGGCGTGTTTGCACCGGTACGCGGCGAGTATGTCGATCTGGTGGCATCGGCGCCGTTGCCCGCCAACTGTGACCTGGCCTTCGACATCGGCGCCGGCACCGGCGTGCTGGCCGCCGTGCTGGCACGACGCGGTGTCGACCACGTCGTTGCCACCGATCAGGATCCGCGCGCCCTGGCCTGCGCCAGGGAAAACATCGCAAGGCTCGGCCTTGGGTCGCGGGTGGACGTGCGGGATGCCGACCTGTTTCCGCCGGGACGCGCGTCGCTGGTGGTGTGCAATCCGCCCTGGCTTCCCGGTCGCGCCGGCACCCCGCTCGAGCGCGCCGTGTATGACCCGGACAGCCGAATGCTGACTGGATTCATCCGTGGGCTCGCCGGGCATCTGCTACCAGGCGGCGAGGGCTGGCTGATACTTTCCGATCTTGCCGAACACCTGGGTTTGCGCAGTCGTGGCGAGTTGCTGGCGACCTTCGACGCCGCCGGTCTGAAGGCCCTCGGGCGCAGTGATGTCAAACCGCGCCATCCTCGCGTCACCGACAGCTCCGATCCCTTGCATGTCGCACGGGCAGCCGAGTTGACCTCGCTCTGGCGTCTGGCCCCAGCGTAAGAAATGACAAACCCCGCCGGGGCGGGGTTTGTCTTCGGCGGCAGCCATTGCTGCAGCCGGACAAGCACGAATTTACTTCTTCTTCGGCATTGCCTTGGCGGGAGCGCTGCGACCGGTCTGCATGAAGTTGTCGAAGCCGGCCTCGGCAAAACGGAACCACAGGTGCTGATCGTCGCGGAAGGCCGCGTAGTCTTCGTAGACCTTCTTCCAGGCCGGGTTCTTGGCCGACAGGTCCGAGTACAGCGCCATCGCGGCGTCATGGGCGGCCTTGAGGATGCTCTTGTCGAAGACGTGCAGCTTGGCGCCGGCAGCCACCAGGCGCTTCAGGGCCGCCGGATTCTTGGCATCGTACTTGGCCTGCATCACGACGTGGGCGTGCGAGGCCGAAGTTTCGACGACTGCCTTGTAATCGGCGGGCAGTGCATCCCAGGCCTTCTGGTTGACATAGAGCGAGAGCTGCGGGCCGCCTTCCCACCAACCGGGATAGTAGTAGTGCTTGGCGACCTTGTAAAAGCCGAGCTTTTCGTCGTCGTAAGGGCCGACCCATTCGGTGGCATCGATGGTGCCTTTTTCCAGCGCCTGGTAGATTTCGCCGCCGGGAATGTTCTGCGGTACGCCGCCGATGGCCGACAACACCTTGCCGCCGAAGCCGCCGATGCGCATCTTGAGGCCCTTGATGTCGGCCACGGACTTGATTTCCTTGCGATACCAGCCACCCATCTGGGCGCCGGTGTTGCCCATCGGGAAATTGACGATGTTGTAGTTCTTGTAGAACTCGCGCAGCAGCGTCATGCCATTACCCTCGTACATCCAGGCGGTCATCTGGCGGCTGTTGAGGCCGAAGGGGATCGCGCAGTCGATGGCGAAAGTGTCGTCCTTGCCGAAGAAGTAGTAGGGGGCGGTATGGGCGCATTCAACGGTGCCCTGCTGCACGCCATCCACCACGCCGAAGGCCGGCATCAGTTCGCCGCCGGCATGCACCGAGATGGTGAACTTGCCGCCGGTGCCTTCGCTGACTTTCTTGGCGAACACTTCTGCGGCACCGTAGATGGTGTCGAGCGCCTTGGGGAAGCTCGATGCCAGGCGCCAGCGGATTGCCGGTGCCTGCGCGTGTACCGCCGGCGCGACGCCGGCGGCCAGGATGCCGGCAATGCCGGCGTTCTGCAGAAACTTGCGACGTTCCATAAATCTTCTCCTTGATGTTGTTCAATTATGACGACTGGGCCGGACTGGCCCGTCGCCGGATACTACAACAAACACCTGCAGTACTACTTGCCCTTGTCGATGGATTGCTGCAGGGCCTTCGAGGCATCGTCTTCGTCGTCTTTGCCCTTCTCCCCTTCCGCCTCGCCAGAATCGGTTTTCTCGCCCTCTTCCGCTGCCGCTTCCAGGTCGACCGGCGGCGGGGCCTCAAGCTGGGAGTCCTGGGCGCTGGCCGCCGGAGGCTGGTCGAGGCTGTCGAGCACAATGCTGGGATAGATCACCACGACCGCGATCATGATCACCTGCAGTACGATGAAGGCAATCGCACCGCTGTAGATCTGGTTGGTGGTCACGGCCGGGATACGCTTGCCGGTGATACGGTCGTTGTAGTCGCTCTTGGCGGCGACGCTGCGCAGGTAGAACAACGCAAAGCCGAAGGGCGGCGTGAGGAAGGAAGTTTGCAGGTTCATGGCGATGATCACCCCGAACCAGATCAGCGCGTCGCTGCCTGGCGGCAACAGGCCGGGCAGGATTTTCTCGGCCACCGGGGCGATCAGAGGCACGACGATGAAGGCGATTTCGAAGAAGTCGATGAACATGCCCAGAACAAAGACCAGCAGGTTCACCACGATCAGGAAGCCCAGGGCGCCGCCCGGCAGCTTGCTGAACAGGTGCTCAATGAAAATGTGGCCGTCGGCGGCGTTGAAGGTGAAGGAAAACACCGTCGAACCGATCAGGATGAAGAGCACGAAAATCGCCAGCTTGGTGGTGTTCTCCAGGGCTTCCTTGAGCAGTCTCAGTTCCAGCTTGCGCCGCGCCAGGGCCATGATGAAGGCGCCCAGCGCACCCATGGCGCCGCCTTCGGTCGGGGTGGCGAGGCCAAGGAAGATGGTGCCGAGCACCAGGAAGATCAGCACCAGCGGCGGGATAAGGACGAAGGTGACGCGTTCAGACAGCTTCGACAGCAGGCCGAGCTTGAACAAGTGGTTCAGGATCGCCAGGCCGAGCGCGACGAAGGCGGATACCGTCATCGACAGGATCAGTATCTCGTCGTTCGGGGCTGGGTCTTCGCGGCCGGTCCATCCGCCGATTATTCCGTCATGCACCTGGCTCCAGCCGATGCCGGCAGCGGCGGCAAGCAGCATCAGGAACAACAGCGACTTGTGCCCCGAGGAGCCGTTGGCTTCCTTGTATATCCGTGACTCCGGCGGCAGCGCCGGCACCCATGCCGGTTTGACGATGGCGATGACGACCACGAATGCGGCGTAGCAGGCCACCAGCAACAGGCCCGGCACCAGTGCGCCGGCATACATGTCGCCCACCGAACGGCCAAGCTGGTCGGCCATCACGATCAGTACCAGCGAGGGCGGAATCGCCTGCGCCAGCGTGCCCGAGGCGGTGATGACACCGGTGGCGATAGTACGGTTGTAGCCGTTGCGCAGCATGATGGGCAGCGAGATCAGGCCCATCGAGATCACCGCCGCGGCCACCACGCCGGTGGTTGCCGCGAGCAGGGCGCCGACGAAGATGACGGCGAGTGCGAGGCCGCCGCGTACCGGGCCGAACACTTGGCCGATGGTTTCCAGCAAGTCCTCGGCCATGCCGCTTTTCTCGAGGATGATGCCCATGAAGGTGAAGAAGGGAATCGCCAGCAGTGTGTCGTTCTGCATGATGCCGAAGACGCGTAGCGGCAGTGCCTGGAACAGCGAGGGCGGGAACAGGCCGGCTTCCATGCCGATGAAACCGAAGAACAGGCCGGTGGCGGCCAGTGCAAAGGCCACCGGAAATCCGGTCACGAGGAACAGCAGCAGGCCGCCGAACATCAGCGGCACGAAGTTGTTGACAATGAATTCCATCAGCGAACTTCCTCCCGAACCAGTGCCGCGTGTTCCTCGATTTCGTGGGCGATTTCGTCTTCGGCTTCGCTCCCGATGTGGCTGATGACATCCGGCCCGGCGCCGGTGATGAAGGCGGCGCGCTTGATCAGTTCGGAAAGCCCTTGCAGCGCGAGCAGGGCGAAGCCGAGTGGAATCAGTCCGTACATAGGCCAGCGGATCAGGCCGCCGGCGTTCTGCGACATCTCGCCGCTGTTCCAGGCATTGGCAAACAGTGGCCAGGACAGCGTGACGAGCATGTAGCACAGCGGCAGCAGGAAGACGACGATGCCGATTATGTCGATCAGGTTGCGCGTGCGCGCCGAGAGGTGGTTGGAAATGAAATCGATGCGGACGTGGGCATTCTTCAGGAAAGCAAAGCCGGCGCCCAGCATGAACACGGCAGCAAACAGGTACCACTGGATTTCCAGCAGCGCATTCGAGCTCATGTCGAAGGCCTTGCGCACGATGGCGTTGCCGGCCGAAATAAGCACGGCGGCCAGGATCAGCCACTTCAGTCCGCGACCGAGTTGCCCGTTCAGCCAGTCGACCAGTCGGGAAAGTTTCAACAGGCCTTGCATGATGTCTCCTCGAAGCCGTCCGGCGATGCATGGTCGCCATGGAGCGGGAATGCGTGCAGCCTAAACACAGCGCGCCCCCGCATTTTTCTGGATTTCAATCCGGAGCCACCTGCAGACATCTTAACCTGAGCATTCAATATTGGTTGAGTCAAGAACTTCTCCGTGACGGCATCAGCGCTTTGTTTGAGTCGCCGAGAACCATCTGTCCATGCGGTGGGATGTCGCCAGCGTTCGGTGTTTGGATCAATGGTCAGACCAGCAGTTTTAGAATGGTAAGGGCCGTGAGCCCAGCTGTCAATAGGTGTAGCTGCGCATTTCCAGATAGTCATTGGCGCTCGTCAACTCAGTTGATATTGTGGTCAGACCAGTGTTATATTTTGCCGATGGATTCAAAAATGACCGCCCCGCGACTTGCCGATGTAGTCGTCCGGGAAATTGAACAGCGCGTACTCGAGGGCCAGTTGAAGGCGGGTGATCGCCTGCCTTCGGAGCGGGGGCTGTCGGCGCAATTGGGCGTGTCGCGTGCCTCGCTGCGCGAGGCGATCCAGAAACTGGTTGCGCGCGGCCTGCTGGAAAGCCGGCAAGGCGGCGGCACTTTTGTGACGAATCACCTGGATGCGAGTTTCGGCAATCCCTGGGAAGCGATATTGCGTGACCATCCCGCGGTGCATGAGGACATGCTCGAGTTTCGCCACATGCTGGAGGGGCGGGCCGCGGAATGTGCTGCGCTTAGAGCCACCGTCGCCGATCGGGAACGCGTTCACAAATGCCTGGCAATGCTTGAGGAGGCATTCTCCGGGACCGACCTCGACGCCCAGGTTGATACCGATCTGGCATTTCACCAGGCCATTGCCGAGGCCTCGCACAACGTCATCGTGGGCCACCTGACGGCGAGCCTGCTGCGTCTGATGCGCGACAACCTGCGGCGCAACCTGAGCGAACTGGTTCAGGTACCGGCGGCGAAGGAGCAATTGCTCGATCAGCATCGCGCGGTGTGGCGGGCCATCGAAAAGGGTGATGCCGAACAGGCGCTCGCCGCGGTCGCCAATCACATCGGCTATGTGCGGCAGAACCTGGCCCGCATGTTCCGCAGCGACGCGCGCAACAAGCCCTGAATCGTTCGCGAGCCGGAGTTTGCCGCGGTGCGCCCGCGTCGTTGTACCCGTCATGGCGATTCGGATGCCTTGAGCCGCAGGTACCGGTGCGCTTCGTCGCGGGTCTCGAAAATTTGTGGATCGGCGACCCGCTTGCCGAAGGATTCGCCGAGCCGGGCGCGCAGGAAGGTGCTCGCGGTGTAGCGCGTCACGTTGCTGTAGTGGCGCTCCATCAGGCCCTTGACCATGCCGGTGTAGTCGTCGATGAGTTCCGGTGCGATGCTGAAGCGCTCGTAATTGACCACCGCCGTCACCTTGTGCCCGATCGGGGCCAGACGTGCCTCGACGGCACGCAGGATATGATCGATGTCCTCCGTGCCGCGCACCGAGAGGCCCTCGAAATCGACGAAGAAGATGTTCTGTCCCGGGTCGTAGCTCAGGCGTTGTTCGATCGGCTTCTCCAGTAGTTGGGCGCGCAGGCCCATCGGTGCCGGCGCGAAAATGCGCGCATCCATCAGGACCGGCGGCTGGCGCAGGATCGGGGCGAAATCCATGCGATCGAGGATGTCGCGTTGCAGGTCCACGCCGGGGGCGATCTCGATCAGTTCCAGTCCTTCGGCGCACAGGCGGAACACGCAGCGCTCGGTGATGTAGAGCACGGTCTTGCCGCTCTTTGCCGCGACCGGGCCGCTGAAGGTGCGGTGCTCGACTTGCCGCACGAACTTCCTGGCCTTGCCGTCAGCGAGGATTGTCAGACCGCCGGCCGCCAGTTCGATCTCCAGCTTGCCGGCGGTGAAGGTGCCCACGAACACCACCTTCTTCGCGTTTTGGCTGATGTTGATGAAGCCGCCAGCGCCGGCCAGCTTGGGGCCGAATTTGGAAACATTGAGGTTGCCTTCGCGATCGGCCTGGGCGAGCCCGAGAAAGGCCAGATCGAGTCCGCCACCATCGTAGAAATCGAACTGGCTGGGCTGGTCGAGGATGGCCTGGGTATTGGTGGCGGCGCCGAAATTGAGGCCGCCTGCCGGCACGCCGCCGATTACACCGGGCTCGGCGGTGAGCGTGATGAGGTCGATGATCTTTTCTTCGGCGGCGACCGAGGCGACGCCTTCCGGCATGCCGATGCCGAGATTCACCACATCGTTGGCCGAGAGTTCCATCGCGGCACGACGGGCGATGATCTTGCGCTCGTCCATCGCCATCGGCTCGATGGCCGACATCGGCACCCGGATTTCGCCGGAAAATGCCGGGCTGTAGGCTTCGATGAAGGTCTGCATGTGGTACTCGGGTTTCTCCGCCACCACCACGCAATCGACCAGCACGCCGGGAATCTTTACCTGGCGCGGGTTGAGGGTGTAGCGTTCGGCGATGCGTTCGACCTGGGCGATGACGATGCCGCCCGAGTTATGGGCTGCCATGGCGATCGCCCGAGCCTCCAGGGTCAGCGCTTCCTTCTCCATCGTGATGTTGCCATCGGCATCGGCCGTGGTACCGCGGATGATGCCGACGTTGATCGGAAAGGCCTTGTAGAAAAGGTATTCCTCGCCGTCGATTTCCATCAAACGAACCAGATCCGCACCGCTGCCGATGGTCTTGTCATTCAGCTTGCCGCCGCCATGGCGTGGATCGACGAAGGTACCCAGCCCGACCCGGGTCAGCGTTCCCGGCTTGCCGGCGGCGATATCGCGGAACAAATGACAGATCACACCCTGCGGCAGGTTCCAGGCCTCGATGCGGTTGGCCACCGCGAGTTGCTGCAGCTTGGGTACCAGACCCCAGTGGCCGCCGACTACGCGTTTTACGAGGCCGTCGTGACCGAGATGGTTCAAGCCGCGGTCTTTCCCGTCTCCCTGTCCGGCGGCATACACCAGCGTCAGGTTGCGCGGTCGGCCGAGGCCCTGCAGATCGGCCTCCTCGCCTTCGAGGAAGAGAGATTCGAGCGCGACCGCGATGTTCTCGGCGAAGCCGATGCCGACAAAACCGCTGGTGGCGATGGTGTCGCCATCGCGGATCAGTTGCACCGCCTGTCGCGCGCTGACCACCTTGCCGGTCTCGCCGGTGGGCAAGGACGCTATCAGCGGATGCTGGGGCATGACGAGCTTTTCACATCGAAATACCGCCGCTGACCTCGATCACGGCACCGTTCACATAACTTGCCGCATCCGAGCACAAGAAAGCCGCAACCGTGCCGATTTCCTCGGGCCGACCCAGTCTTCCCAGCGGTACCTTGGAGGCCATCTCCGCCAGCACTTTGTCGGGCATGGAATCGAGAATCGGCGTGCGGATGAAGCCGGGGCAGATCGCGTTGCTGCGAATACCCTTGCGCCCCAGTTCCTTGGCCCAGGTCTTGGTCATGCCGATCAGCCCGGCCTTGGCCGCGGCGTAGTTGGTCTGGCCGAAATTGCCGTACAGACCGACCACGGACGAAATGTTCACGATGCTGCCGCACCCATTTTCAAGGAAATGATCGACCAGGGCGTGGGCGCAGTTGTAGGGGCCGCGCAGATTGACGCCGATCACGCTTTCCCACTGGGCGTCGGTCATCTTTTTCAACTGTGCATCGGCGACGATGCCGGCATTGTTCACCAAGCCGTCGATACGACCGAAGCGGGCGATCGCGGCGGCAACCATGGCCTCGACACTGGTTCGCTGCGAGACATCGACCGCGATGCCGAGGGCCTGCACGCCTTCCGCACAAAGGCGCGCCGCGGTGGCCTGGGCGCCGGCTGCATCGAAGTCGGCGATGACAAGATTGGCGCCTGCTGCGGCACAGCTACGGGCGACGGCTTCACCGATGCCGCGGGCGGATCCGGTGATCAGAATGGTGTTGTCGCGGAGATTCATGAAAGGTCTTTTTGTACGATGCCGGTGCGGTGGAAGGCGGCTGTTCTTCTACAACAAGCCCCATCCCCGCATCATTAAAGGCGATGGCCAAGATGGATACCGCTACGCAAGGAGCGAGCCACGCCCCGTGATTCAAGGGAATACCCTGGAAACAGATGGATTCGGGAAGCTGGATGTTCGCCTGTCCGCACACCGGGTACGGCGCGGCGAACAGTTTTAGTGCGAGTCCCGCCCGCCTCTTTCAGACGGGACCGAGCAAGGCGATCTTTTCGTAGAGCGACGTGCGGGAGATGCCAAGCTCCGCAGCGGCGCGCGCCTTGTTGCCGCCGCAGGCGGTCAGTGCCTTGCGGATAGCGGCCTTTTCCGCTTCCGCAATGGCCTTGGCCAGTAACAGGCTGGCAGGCTCGGCGACTGGCAGGGGATTCTTCGCAACCGGCAGCACGGCGTCGATATCGGCAAGCGCCAGGACTTCGCCATCGCTCATCATCAACGCCCGCTCGAGTACGTTCTGCAACTCGCGGATGTTACCCGGCCAGTGGTGCCGGTATAGCTTGCGCAGTGCTTCGGGCGAGATTTCACGCAGTGGCAGCCCGAGTTTCTGGCATAGCGCTTCCACCATGTGTTCGCAGAGCAACGGCAGGTCGGCAAGCCGCTCGCGCAGCGGCGGCATCGACAGGGTAACCACGTTCAGCCGGTAAAAAAGGTCGGCCCGGAAGCGTCCCGCGTCTATCTCCGCCTCCAGGTCACGGCTGGTCGCGGCGACGATGCGGACATCCACCGAGGTCAAGCGGTTGGAGCCGAGCGCCTCGAACTCTCCCTCCTGCAGTACGCGCAGCAGCTTGGCCTGGAGTGCGCCGGACATGTCGCCGATTTCGTCGAGGAACAGCGTGCCGCCATCGGCGAGCTTGAACTTGCCGTCGCGCCCCTTGCGGTCGGCGCCGGTAAAGGCGCCGGGCGCGGTGCCGAAGAATTCGGATTCGAGCAGGGTCTCGGGGATCGCCGCAATGTTGACAGCGACAAAGGCCTTGTCGGCGCGCAGGCTGGCATTATGGATGGCTTGCGCCAGCAGTTCCTTGCCGGTGCCGGTCTCGCCCTGGATCAGCACCGGCGCCCGGGTGCGCGCCGCGCGTCGCGCCTGCTGCTTGAGTGCGACGCAGACATCCGATGCGCCGACGATGCTGGAAAGCGTGTATTTCGCCCGCCGCGCCTCCGCCAGGCGACGTTGCGAGTCGCTATAGTCAAGCTTGAGGCGATTGAAGCGCGAGACCAGCGGCGCCAGACCCATGGCGTCGTCGAGCAGCATCAGGCCGATGCCGCCGATTACGGTGCCGGTCTTGTCGCGCAGCGGCAGACGAACCACGACGAAGGATTCCTCGCCGAAGTCCATGATGTCGAGCATGATCGGACGGCCGGTGTCGACCACCTCGCGCATCAGACTGTTGGGCAGGATGCTCTCGACCGGCTGGCCGATGGCGGCCGCCGGGTCGGTAACGCCGAGGCGCCTGGGATAGCGGTCGTTCATCCAGACGATGCGCGCCTGTCGATCAACGATCACCGCACCTTCGCAGATGTCGGCGAAATGACCCAGCAGCGATTCGGTGGCGACCTTCAGCAGATGCTCGGCTTCGCTGGCTACCAGCGGCGTTGCCGCAGTGATTTCCGAGGGTTGCAGTGACATGACTTGCTTTTTCTCCAGTCGGCTTCCCTGCGAATGGAACCCATTATCTATCGTCACACTATAAACCGGGTCGGCGGCGTGTGTCAGGGAGGACGGCGGGTTCTGGCGGGACGATAGAATACCGACCATGCCAAGCAGACAACCCAGCCTATTCTGTCTCGTTCGTCATGGCGAGACCGACTGGAACGGCGAAAAGCGCATCCAGGGACAAATCGACATCGATCTCAATGCTCGCGGCGAAGCCCAGGCCAAGGCCGTGGCCGAAGGGCTGGAGGGTCATCGCTTCGCTGCGATCTACAGCAGCGACTTGCGCCGCGCCTGGCACACCGCGCGCATTGCCGCCGCCCGGCTTGGTCTCGCCGTGTCGCCAGCGCCGACTTTGCGCGAGCGACATTTCGGCGTGATGCAGGGCGTTACCGCGGCCGAGGCCCGCGAGCAGTTGCCGCATGCCCATCGTCATCACCAGGCGCGCACGCCCGACTACGATTTCGACAGCGGTGAATCCCTGATCGTGTTCGCCGCGCGCGTGATGCGCGGGCTCGACGCATTGGCCGAACGTCATCCGGGGCAAAACCTGCTCGCCTTCACCCACGGCGGCGTGCTCGACATCGCCTATCGCGCCGCCATGAGCCGTGCGCTGGACGCGCCGCGCGATTTCACCTTGCCGAACGCCGCCCTCAATTGGCTGGAGCGCGACGAACGCGGCTGGCGCCTGATTTCCTGGGCCGATTGCCGACATTTGCCGGGGGTGCTGGACGAAGTGCCGGGCTAGCCGGCGGCTGGCGGGCGGCCGGGAGCGGGTGCTAAAATCTGCGGCTTTCCACCCTTCTCCGGATGCCGCCATGTTCCTGAAGCAGAACACTCTCGCCAAGACCGACCCCGAGCTTTGGACAGCGATTCAGAATGAAAACCGCCGTCAGGAAGATCACATCGAGTTGATCGCCTCGGAAAACTATGTTTCGTGGGCGGTGCTGGAAGCGCAGGGTTCGCAACTCACCAACAAGTACGCCGAAGGCTATCCGGGCAAGCGCTATTACGGCGGCTGTGAATTTGTGGACGTGGCCGAGCAACTGGCCATCGATCGCGCCAAGGAACTGTTCGGCGCCGATGCCGCCAACGTTCAGCCGAACTCCGGTTCGCAGGCCAATCAGGCGGTGTTCATGGCTTTCCTCAAGCCGGGCGACACCATCCTCGGCATGAATCTCGCCGCCGGCGGCCATTTGACGCATGGCATGGCGCTGAACATGTCCGGCAAGTGGTTCAATGTCGTGCCCTATGGCCTCGACGAGAACGAGGAAATCGATTACGTCGAGATGGAACGGCTGGCGCATGAGCACAAGCCGAAGCTGATCATTGCCGGCGCCTCGGCTTATGCGTTGAGGATCGATTTCGAACGCTTCGCCAATGTGGCGAAGGCAGTTGGCGCCATCTTCATGGTGGATATGGCGCACTACGCCGGTCTCGTCGCCGCGGGTTTCTACCCGAACCCGGTGCCGCATGCCGACGTCGTTACCTCGACCACCCACAAGACCCTGCGCGGCCCGCGCGGCGGCCTGATCCTGATGCGTGCCGAGCACGAGAAGGCCATCAACTCGGCGATCTTTCCCGGCCTGCAAGGCGGCCCCCTGGAGCACGTCATCGCGGCCAAGGCCGTGGCCTTCAAGGAGGCGATGACGCCCGAGTTCCGCGACTATCAGGAACAGGTGATTGAAAACGCCCAGGTGATGGCCAAGGTGCTCAAGAGTCGCGGCCTGCGCATTGTCTCCGGGCGCACCGAGTCGCATGTGTTCCTGGTCGATCTGCAGGCCAAGAACATTACCGGCAAGGATGCCGAGGCCGCACTGGGTCTCGCCCATATCACGGTGAACAAGAACGCCATCCCGAACGATCCGCAAAAGCCTTTCGTTACGTCAGGCATCCGTCTCGGCACGCCGGCCATGACCACCCGCGGCTTCACCGAGATCGAGTCGGAACAGGTCGCCGACCTGATCGCCGACGTGCTCGATGCGCCGCATGATGAAGCGGTATTGAATCGCGTGCGTGGCGAAGTTGCAGGGCTGTGCAAGAAGTTTCCGGTGTATGGCTGACCGGCAATGAAGTGTCCTTACTGCAGTGACGAGAACACCCAGGTAGTTGACACCCGGGAGAACGAGGACGGCGACACCGTGCGCCGTCGCCGTCGCTGCCTGTCCTGCGACAAGCGTTTCACCACCTACGAGCGGGTGGAGTTGAACCTGCCGCAAGTGGTAAAGAAAAACGGCAGCCGCACGGATTACGACCGCGACAAACTCAAGGCCAGCATGATGCTGGCGATGAGAAAGCGCCCCGTCACCACCGAAAGCATCGATCTGGCGCTGGATCGCATCGAGGAAAAGCTGGTGCAGCTGGCGTTGCGCGAAGTGGCGTCCGATCGCATCGGCGAACTGGTGATGCGCGAACTGAAGAAGCTCGACAAAGTGGCTTATATCCGCTTTGCCTCGGTATATCGCAATTTCGAGGACGTCGACGAGTTTTCCGAGGCCATCCGAGAAATCAAGAAGCCGCGCCAGCCCCGGGCGAAATCGTGATTCATTGCGGCGCATGAGCTTTTCAGCAGCCGACCACGCCTTTATGGCGCGCGCCCTGCAACTGGCGCGGCGCGGCTTGTACAGCGCCACTCCCAATCCCCGCGTCGGCTGCGTCGTCGTCAGGGATGGCTGGGTGATCGGCGAGGGCTGGCACGAGAAAGCCGGCCTGCCGCATGCCGAGGCCGGCGCACTGGCGGCAACAGTCGGCGCTGGCGACACGGCGCATGGTGCCACGGTCTACGTCACGCTGGAGCCGTGCAGCCATTTCGGGCGCACCCCGCCCTGTGCCGATGCGCTGATTGAAGCCGGTGTCGTCCGCGTCGTGGTGGCGATACCGGACCCGAATCCGCTGGTGGCGGGGCAGGGATTGGCGAAGCTGTCTGCTGCCGGCATCGAGGTCGCCAGCGGCTTGCTGGCAGACGCGGCGACGGAGCTAAACATCGGCTTTGTTTCGCGCATGACGCGCGGCCGGCCCTGGCTGCGCCTGAAAGTGGCCGCCAGTCTGGATGGCAAGACCGCACTCAACAACGGCGTCTCGCAATGGATCACCGGACCCGATGCGCGGCGCGACGCCCACGCCTGGCGCGCCCGTTCCTGCGCCGTGATGACCGGCATCGGTACGGTCAGGGACGACAATCCGCGGCTCACCGTGCGGGAAGTGCCGACCGCTCGCCAGCCGCTCAAGGTGGTGATTGACAGCCGGCTCGAAACGCCGCCGGATGCTGCCGTGCTGGAAGGGGGCAATGTGCTGATCGCCGCGGCGCGGAACGACGCAGACCGCAACGCTGCGCTGCGCGCGTGTGGCGCCGAGATCGTGCTGCTGCCCAATGCGCAGGGCAAGGTGGATCTCGCGGGGCTGTTGCAGGAGCTTGGCCGGCGCGGCATCAACGAAGTGTTGGCCGAGGCCGGTACGCGGCTCAACGGTTCGCTGCTGCGCGAAGCTTGCGTTGATGAGCTGCTGATTTATCAGGCGCCGATTCTATTGGGCGATGCAGCGCGCGGCATGTTTGGACTGGCCGAGCTCACCGATCTGGCCGGCACCCGTCGCCTCGACATCTTCGAACGCCGTGCCGTCGGCGCCGACTTTCGCATTCGAGCCCGCCTTGCGTGACGCCGACGGCCATCGCGATTTTCCTGGGCGCGGGCTGCTGATCAACGTCCTGCGCGTGTTTCACATCGCCGGTCTGGCCGGAGTTTCGGCTGTGGTTCTAGCCGGCATGGGCGGTGCTCCGCACTGGGGCGCATTGATGCTGATCTCCGGACTCGGCATCGTCGCCCTCGACGCCTGGGCAAACCCCATTTACTTCCGCCAGGCCAAGGGCCTGGGCACGCTGCTGAAGATCGCGCTGGTCGTGCTGCTGGTGGTTTGGGAAGCGGGGCGTCTGCCGCTGTTCTGGTTCGTCCTGGCCTTCTCGGTCGCGCTCAGTCACGCGCCGAGCCGGGTGCGGCATCGCAAGCTGTACTGATGGCCAACCACAAAAACCATTAGCCACAGAGGACACAGAGTTCACAGAGAAAACCCTGTGATGTCGATCTTTCTCTGTGAACTCTGTGTCCTCTGTGGCTGGATTTATGGTTTTGCCCTATGCGGCCGCCGTCTTCCCGCAAACCAAACATCCCGAATCGCGCGGCACGCGGATCTCGCGCCACTCCATGCCGAGACCGTCGAGCAGCAACAAGCGGCCGGCGAGGCTGGTGCCGCAGCCGATGACCAGCTTCAGGGCTTCGGCCGCCTGTACCGTGCCGATGATGCCGGTGAGCGGTGCAAAAACGCCCATTACCGCGCAGCGCACTTCCTCGACATCCTGTCCTTCGGGAAACAGGCAGTGATAACAGGGCGCATCCGGCTGACGCGAATCGAACACCGCCACCTGGCCGTCGAAGCGAATCGCCGCGCCGGAGACCAGGGGCTTGTTGAACTTGACGCAGGCGCGATTGACGGCGTGGCGCGTGGCGAAGTTGTCGCAGCAATCGAGGACGACATCGGCCCGCGCCACTTCCTCTTCCAGCCTGGCGCCGGAAAGACGTTCGTTGAGCGCAATCACATGGCATTCGGGGTTGATCTCGCCCAGCGTGCGCTTGCCCGACGCAGTCTTTGCCATGCCAACGGCATCGGTGCGATGCAGGATCTGGCGCTGCAGGTTGGTCAGGTCGACCGTGTCGCCATCGGCCAGTACCAGGGTGCCAATGCCCGCCGAGGCCAGGTAATAGGCCGCGGGCGAACCCAAGCCGCCGGCACCGATGACCAGCGCGCGGGCATTGACGATGTTGTCCTGGCCCTCGATGCCGATCTGCGGCAGCAGGATGTGGCGACTGTAGCGCAGCAACTGGTCGTCGGTCACCGTTATTTGTCCTGCCTCAGTTCGGGCGGAGTGTCGTCGTGGTCGCCGTGCGGGTGGTGTTCCCAGGCCTTGGAATAGATCTCGTGCGATTTCTTGATCAGGCGTTCCGGCACGCGCATGTTGCGCATCTGCGTTTCCTCGCAAAAATACACCAGCGCCCGCATCAGCTTGCTGTACAGACTATTGTCGAGATGAAATCCCTGTCGCACCAGAGCAGCTTCCAGTCCTTCCAGCGAGTAGTCGCTGATTTCGTACCAGATCGACAGGCTGTAAGGCGCCAGCCCGGTATCGATTTCCATGCCTTCGAGGCCGGAGAGGAGCTTGCGGGCCTGCTCGACGTGTTCCGGGTGGCGATGGTCAAAACGCAGTTCGCGGTGCTTGCGCGTGCCGGGTTGCGGAACAAAGGCGGCGCGGCGCTGGCGAGTTTTTCCATCGCGCTTTTCGTCGCGCAATTCACGCGCTTTTTCCGGCGTCATTCTGCTCATCGCAGGTGATCCGCACCTAGCGTTTGATGATCTGCCAGGCTTTCAGCAGATTCACCGCCTGCCCCAACTGATAGTCTTTTGCCGAAGCGAATTCGAGCGGTGCGCGAGGCCCCTCATCGGCGTCGTCGATCTTGCCCTTCTTGCCATTCCTGGTTTGCGACTTTGGTGGCGCCGCTTCTGCCGGCTTGTCCTTGTCGCCGCCGAGGTGCCGTTCCAGATCGGCTTCGCGCACGCGCTCGCGTGACTCGCCGCTTGCCGATTCCTCGACGATGATGTCGGGCGTGATGCCTTTGGCCTGGATCGAACGGCCCGAGGGCGTGAAATAGCGCGCAGTGGTGAGCTTGATCGCAGCGTTGTTGGACAGCGGCAGGACGGTTTGCACCGAACCCTTGCCGAAGGTCTGGGTACCCATCACCACCGCACGCTTGTGATCCTGCAAGGCCCCGGCAACGATCTCCGAGGCGGAGGCCGAACCGCCGTTGACCAGCACCACGATGGGCGTGGTTTTGGCGAATGCCGGCAGGTTCTTCATGAAGTCCTCTTTGTAGCCGCGCTGATAATCCTCCGGGCTTGCCGTATAGCGGCGCTTGGCATCTTCGGTGCGACCATCGGTCGAGGTGACCAGGGTCTTGAGCGGCAGGAAGGCGGCGGAAACGCCTACCGCGCCGTTGAGCAGGCCGCCGGGATCGTTGCGCAGGTCGAGCACCAGGCCCTTGATGCCCTCGCCCTTGGCGTCCTTGTCTGCCTTCAGCAGTTTATCCAGGTGCTTGACCACATCCGGCGCGGTCTCCTCCTGAAACTGTGTGACCCGCAGGTAACCGTAGCCGCCTTCGAGCAGCTTCGACTTGACGCTCTGCACCTTGATTTTCTCGCGCGTCAGCGTGACTTCAAAAGATTTGGCCTCGCCTTTGCGCACGATGGTAAGGCGGATCTGGGTCTTCGGCTTGCCGCGCATTTTCTTTACGGCGTCGTTGAGCGTAAGACCTTTGACCGGCGTGTCGTCGAGTTTGATGATGAGGTCGCCGGGCTTCAGTCCGGCCTTGAACGCCGGCGTGTCCTCGATCGGCGACACGACCTTGACGAAGCCGTCCTCCATGCCGACTTCGATGCCGAGGCCGCCGAATTCTCCCTGGGTGCTGACCTGCAAATCCTTGAAGGAGTCGGCATCGAGATAGGCCGAGTGCGGATCGAGATTGGCCAGCATGCCGCTGATCGCATGGGTGATCAGTTTCTTGTCATCGACCGGTTCGACATAGCCTTGCTTGATGGCGTTGTAGACATCCGCGAAGCTGCGCAACTCCTCGACCGGCAGTGCCGACAGCGCCTCGTCCTTGCCGGCGCTGGCGGAGAAATTCAGGCTGACGAGAATTCCGGCGATCAGGCCGGACACCACCAGACTTGCTTGTTGCAGCTTGCTGCTCATAGGAACTCCGAAAGACACAAAGGCAATTTGAACACCCCCACCCCCCAATCCACGGCCGGCTTTGCACAGCCAGCCGGCTTCGGCGGCGCAAAGCAGTGCTTTGCGAAACCCCGCCTCCGCCCCCCGCCCGGGCGGGGGCTACTGGTTGGCTCGCTACGCTCGAAAATCAAGGGCCACTCCTGTGAAGCACACTAGCGACTACTGGCCCATTTCATGGGGTCGAACGGTTGGCCCCGATGCCTGAGTTCAAAGTATAAACCCGAGTCCGGGTTGCCGCCGCTGTTTCCCACGGTGGCGACCGGCTCGCCGCCTTTGACGCTGGCGCCCACCGCCGCCAGGAGAGATTCATTGTTACCGTAGACCGACAGGAAATCGTCGCCGTGATCGATGATCAGCAGGTTGCCAAAGCCGCGCAGCCAATCCGAAAAAACCACCGCGCCGCCAGCCACTGCCTTGACTTCAGCGCCTTCCGTGGCACGGATGAAGACGCCTTTCCAGCTTGCTCCTCCCTCCGCACGCGGGCTGCCGAAGCGGCCGGCAATGCTGCCCTTGACCGGCAGTCTGAGCTGGCCGCGCAAGGCTGCAAACGCACCGCCGACATTACCCGGATCATGGTCTTTAACACGGGGGCGTTTTGAATTCGCCGTGCTGCCAGGGCCGACTCTTGGCCCTGCCTTCCTGCTCGCAGCGATTCGTGACAGCCCGTCGATCAGTTTAGCCAGCCGCTGTTCGTCACGCTTCAAGGTGGTAATTTCACGGCGCTGTGCCTTGATGCGGTCGCCGATCGCGGCCAGCGTCGTCAGGCGCTGCTTCTTTCGTTCGAGCAGTTGGGCGCGGCCTTCCTGTTGCCGGCGTTCGATCTCGGCCATCTGCACCTGTCGCTCGCGTATCGCCTCCGCCAGCCGCTTCTTCTCGGCTGCAAGCGCACGCAACTGCTGGATCAGGTCGGCTTTGGCGCGCGAGAGCTGGGTCAAGAAATACTTGTCACGCGCCGACTGGTTTGGGTCCTGACCGGACAACAGGAGCTTCAGCGCATCCGCATCGCCGCCGACAAACTGGCGGTTCAGGAGGCGCGCCAGCTGATTTTGCTGAGCACCCGTCTGGCGGTCCAGGCGCTGGCTCTGCGCATCAAGATCGGCCAACTGGCTTTTCAGTTCGGCGCGCTCGGCAGCCAGTTCATGCAGGCGCCGGTTGGCATTGGAGATCGCCGATTCGGTCTCGCGCAACTGGTCGGCGGCAGAGGTCTTCGATTCCTCGGCCGCAGCCATGTCGCGGCGCAAGGTTTCAATGCGGCCTTTCAGATCCTGCAGTTCGCCCTTTCTTGATTCGACGCTGGCGGCGAATGCAGTCGAAACAAAGAGCGAAGCAAGGAAAAGAACTTTGACGCAAAGATTGCGTCCGGGAATCACGCCTTGGCTTTTCCCTGATTCGCCACCGCCTGCATTGCCGCCTTGATGGCGTCCTGATCGCCCAGGTAGTAGTTGCGGATCGGCTTCAGATCGGCATCCAGTTCATAGACCAGCGGCTGCGCGGTGGGGATGTTGAGGCCGACGATATCCGCGTCCGACACCTTGTCGAGATACTTGATCAGCGCCCGCAGGCTGTTGCCATGGGCCGCGATGACCACCTTCTTGCCGGATTTGATGGTCGGGGCGATGGTCTCATGCCAATACGGCAGGAAGCGGTCGACGGTATCCTTGAGGCATTCCGTGCGCGGGAATTCGGCGGCCGGCAGATCGGCATAGCGCGGATTGCCGGCTTCGAGGCGCGGATCGTCTTCTGCCAGCGGCGGCGGCGGCGTGTCGTAGGCGCGACGCCAGATCAACACCTGCTCGTTGCCGAACTTCGCCGCGGTTTCGGCCTTGTCGAGACCTTGCAGCGCGCCATAGTGGCGCTCATTCAGCCGCCACGAATGCTGCACCGGAATCCACATGCGATCCATTTCTTCGAGCACCGTCCACAGCGTCTTGATCGCACGGCGCAGCACCGAGGTATAGGCGATGTCGAAGGCATAACCCTCCTGCTTCAGCAAGCGGCCGGCCGCCACCGCCTCGGCGAGGCCTTTTGCGGTGAGGCCGACATCGGTCCAGCCGGTGAATCGGTTTTCCTGGTTCCATACGGATTCGCCGTGACGAAGCAGAACGATCTTGTACATGATCAAAGCCTTACCCCAGAGCAATAGCAGTATTCTATAATATTCAGAATTGCCTCCACAATTGATTACCGACATCACCACCCGGGACCCGCATGGCATGCATACAGCGATCAGCGAACTGATAGGCAAACAGGAACACATAGAAACCGCGGCGCGGGCGCTGAAGGCGATCTCGCATCCCCTGCGCCTGAAAATCCTGTGCGTGGTGGGCGACCAGGAAACCTGCGTGCAGGATATCGTCGAGGCCGTCGGCACCTCGCAGAGCAACATCTCGCAACACCTCGCCATATTGCGCGACAAGGGCGTCCTGCAAACCCGCAAGGACGCCAACCGGGTTTTTTATCGTATCGCCGACCATCGCACCCTTCAGCTCATCGCCTTGATGCGCGAGGTGTTCTGCGGCGTTCCGGCACACAGGGAATAGACAACAATGGAATTTGTGCAACAGAACCTGATTTGGGTCGCGCTCGCTTTGGTCAGCGGCGGCATGCTGCTGTGGCCGATGGTGGCGGGCGGTAGCGTGGCGCGGCTGACGCCAGCCGAGGCAACCCTGATGATGAACCGCGAAGACGCGCTGGTGCTGGATGTGCGCGAAACCGGCGAATGGAGCGCCGGCCACATCACCGGGGCGCGCCACATCACGCTGGCCCAGCTTGAAAAGCGCCTGTCCGAACTGGACAAGTTCAAGGAGAAGCCGATCATCGTTGTTTGCGCCACCGGCAACCGCTCTTCGTCAGCCTGCGGGCAATTGAAGAAGCACGGTTTTGACAAGGTCTACAGTCTTGGCGGCGGCGTTTCGTCCTGGATCGAGGCGAATCTTCCCCTGACGACAAAGGCTTGAGCACGGAGCATCAAATGTCCAGGGTTCTGATGTATTCCACCGCGGTTTGTCCGTTCTGCATACGCGCCGAGCAACTGCTGACGCGCAAGGGCGTAGGGGATATCGAGAAGGTCCGCGTCGACCTGCTGCCGGAGCGGCGCGAGGAAATGATGCAGAGAACCGGTCGTCGCACCGTGCCGCAGATTTTCATTGGCGAGACCCATGTCGGCGGCTGCGATGAGCTCTACGAACTGGAGCGCCAAGGCAAACTCGACTCGCTGCTGGCCGCGTAGAATTACCCCCTTTCAATCTCACCCACAAATCAATCATGAGCGACGAGCAACCGGTCTTCAGTATCGAAAAGATTTACGTCAAGGATCTCTCCATCGAGGTGCCGAACGCACCGCAGATTTTTCTGGAGCGCGAAACGCCGAGCATCGAAGTGCAGATTCAAAGTGCGGCGAACACCATCGGCGAAGGCATGTATGAGGTGGCGCTGACCATCAATGTCACTGCCAAGGAAGGCGAAAAGGCGTTCTTTCTGGTCGAGGTGGTGAAGGCCGGCATCTTCCAGATTCGTAATGTGCCGGAGCAGGACCTGGAGCCGATTCTTGCCGTTGCCTGTCCCAACATTCTTTTCCCCTACGCCCGCGAAACGGTTTCCGACGCGATCAATCGCGCCGGTTTCCCGCCGGTGATTCTCGCCCCCGTCAACTTCGAGTCGCTCTACCAGCAGCGACTGATGGAGCAGCAGCAGGGCGAAAGCAAAATCCAGTTGCAATAAGAGCCCATTTCAGTAGGAATCATGCCCCGCGTTGAGACCAGGATCGGATGGATGCAAGGCGCAGTGCGCGGCCAATGGTTGTTCCATTGGCAAGCGCTGCAACGCCGTAGACGCCGATCATGGTCTCAACCCGAAGGGCCGCCGGGCGTTGGGCGCGCTGCCACGTTGTCGGTCGTTTGCATGGATGTACCATGCCGCACTCCCTCCGTCTCGCATCGCATCCCAACGCCCGGCGGCGCGGGGCATGATTCCTACTGAAATGGGCTCTATGGCCATGACGCCACGGCGGATTTTCGTTCTGCTGTTGCCGCTGGCCGTGTTGGCAAGCGCGGCGCCGGCTTGTGCGCTTGACTACCGCACTGTCGCGGTGGCGGCGCCGATGTACGACGCGCCGTCGGCCAAGTCCAAGCCCTTGTTTGTGGTGCTGGCCGGCACGCCGGTGGAGCTGGTGGTCAGCCTCGAAGGCTGGTCCAAGGTGCGCGACAGCCGGGGCGACCTGGCCTGGATCGAAAAAAGGCAACTGACTGAAAAGCGCAATGTCATTGTGCGCGTCGACCGCGCGCAGGTTCGCGCCGCTGCCGAGGACAAGGCGCCGCTGGTGTTCGAAGCGGAGCGAGACGTGGTGCTGGAACTGCTTGAAGCTGTTCCCGGCGGCTGGGTCAAAGTGAGGCATCGCGACGGACAAAGCGGATTTTTGAAAGCGCCTCAAGTCTGGGGTTTGTAGCGGCGCGGACAACGGACACGCCATGACCAACAAGATGATGGAGTGTGCGCGATGCGGATAGCGGTGCTGGGGGCTGGCGCCTGGGGTAGCGCACTGGCGATCGCTTTCGCCGGCCGCCACGCGGTGAGTCTCTGGGCACGTGCGGAAGATTGTCCCAACGAGATGGCGCAGGCGGGCGAAAATCGGCGCTTCCTGCCCGGCTTCCCCTTTCCCGCATCCCTGCAGGTCGAGCCCGACCTCTCTGCCGCCCTGGCACGGGCAGACCTCGCGATTCTCGCCGCGCCGCTGGCTGGCTTTCGCGGCCTGCTCGAACAGTTGCGCGAGCGCGCACCGGAGCGTCCCTTCCTCTGGGTGTGCAAGGGACTGGAGTCCGGCAGCGGCCTCCTGCCGCACCAGATCGTTGCCGCCGTCGGCGCCAATGCCCCCTGCGGCGTGCTGACCGGGCCGAGCTTTGCACTGGAGGTGGCGCGCGGCTTGCCCACCGCCGTCGCGCTCGCTTCGCGCGATGCGACGTTTGCCGCCGACACGGCGAAGGCGCTGCATGGCAGGAACCTGCGCATCTACGCCCACGAAGACCTGATCGGGGCTGAAGTCGGCGGCGCCGTAAAGAACGTGTTGGCCATCGCCACCGGGATCTGCGACGGTCTCGGCCTCGGGCTCAATGCCCGTGCGGCACTGATCACGCGTGGCCTTTCCGAGATAACGCGGCTGGGCGAGGCGCTTGGCGCCCGGCGCGAGACTTTCATGGGCCTGGCTGGGGTGGGCGACCTGATCCTCACCTGCACCGGCGACCTGTCGCGCAACCGGCAGGTCGGCCTGCGCCTGGCGGAGGGTCTGGCGCTGGACGAGATCGTGCACCAGCTCGGGCATGTTGCCGAGGGCGTGCCCGCCGCGCGCGAAGTGGCGCGCCGCGCCGATCAACTCGGGATCGACATGCCGATCACGCGGGCGGTGACCGCCGTGCTCGATGGCCGCGTCTCCCCCCGCGCCGCCGTGGAACAGTTGATGGCGCGCGATGCGAAGCACGAATGAGACGCTACTTTCCGCCGGCGAATCCCTGCTGCCGCCACGCCTCATAAACCATCACGGCCACCGCATTGGAGAGGTTCAGGCTGCGATTGAGCGGCATCAGCGGCAGGCGCAGGCGCTTGTCTTCGTCGATCTCGGCCAGTACTTCCGCCGGCAGTCCGCGCGATTCGGCGCCGAAGACGAATGCATCGCCGGGCTGATAGTCGGCGCTGGTGTGACGGCGACCGGCCTTGGTCGTCAGTGCAAACAGCCGGGCGTTGCCCAGTGCGGCTCGGCATGCCGCCCAGTGCGGATGCACCGAAACGCAGGCCAGTTCCGCGTAGTCCATCCCCGCCCGGCGCAGTTGCGCGGAGGAAAGGTCGAAGCCGAGTGGTTCGATCAGATGGAGCTTCGCCCCGGTATTGGCGCAAAGGCGAATGACATTTCCCGTATTGGGCGGGATTTCCGGGGCGACGAGAACGACATGGAACACTTGCGGGCGCCTCCGAAAAGCGGTAGTTTCAGAAAAATCAGCCGATTAGGCTGGAACTTTCGCGCAAAATCGCAGCTGAGAAGGCCCGATTCTAAGGCCGCTTTGGAGATCGCCTGATGGCACGTCCGGAAAAGATCCGCCTTGGTGACATGCTGGTGCAGCAGAAGCTCATTACCGGGGAGCAACTCAAGCTCGCGCTTGACGAACAAAAGCGCTCGGGCCGCAAGCTTGGCCGGGTGCTGGTGGACAGCGGCTTTGTTTCCGAAATGGGTATTTCCACCGGTCTGGCCCGTCAGATCGGCGCCGAATTCGTCGACCTCAAGACCTTCAAACCGCAACCTGAACTGATCAAGCTGTTGCCGGAAGCCCAGGCGCGCCGGCACCGTGCGCTGGTGCTGACGGAGCGTGCCGGCATGCTGGTCGTCGGCATGGCCGATCCGACGGATCTCGCGGCATTTGACGAACTGGCGCGCGTTCTCAAGCGCGACATTGATCTTGCGGTGGTGACGGAGAGCCAGCTTCTGGCGGCTTTGGACCGCGTCTACAGCCGTGCGGCGGAAATCAGCGGTCTGGCCAAGGAACTCACGGCCGACATGGGCGATGTATCGACCGAGTTCGGCAACATACTGGGCCTTACCGCCGGTGCGGAAGATGCGCCCGTCGTAAAGCTGCTCAACTCGGTGTTCGAAGAGGCGCTGAAGATGCGCGCTTCGGACATTCACATCGAACCGCAGGAAAATACGCTGATGATCCGCTTTCGCATCGACGGCGTGCTGCATGTGCAGACCGAAGCCGATTCGAAGATTTCCTCCGCGCTGGTGCTGCGCCTGAAGCTGATGTCCGGTCTGGATATTTCCGAAAAGCGCCTGCCGCAGGACGGCCGTTTCGCCATCAAGCTGCGCAATACCGCTATTGATATCCGCATCTCGTCGATGCCGACCCAGCATGGCGAATCGGTCGTGATGCGCTTGCTGGCACAGAACACCGGCCTCCTGCAACTCGACAAGCTGTACATGCCGCCGCGCATTCTCGAGCGTTTTCGCCGCGCCATCGCGCGGCCGTCGGGCATCGTGCTGGTCACCGGTCCGACCGGATCGGGCAAGACCACCACCCTGTATGCCGCGCTCAACGAACTGAACACACCGGAAAAGAAGATCATCACCGTCGAAGACCCGGTCGAGTATCGCCTGCCCGGGCTTAACCAGGTGCAGGTGCACGAAAAGATCGATCTGTCCTTCAGTCGCGTGCTGCGCACGGCCTTGCGGCAAGACCCGGACATCATCCTGCTGGGCGAAATGCGCGACCAGGAAACTGCCGAGATCGGCATGCGCGCCGCCATGACCGGCCACCTCGTACTGTCGACGCTGCACACCAACGATGCCTTATCGACGCCGATTCGCCTGCTCGACATGGGCGTGCCGCGCTACATGGTCGCGCTGTCGATCCAGATGGTGCTGGCGCAGCGTCTGGTGCGCGTCACCTGCGAGAACTGTGCCGCCCCCTACACGCCGACGCCGCATGAGCATCTGTGGCTCAAGGCAGAACTCGGCGAGCGGGTGGATAACTTCCAGTACAAGCATGGCCAGGGTTGCAGTCACTGCGCCAACACCGGCTATCAGGGCCGTCAGGCCGTTTATGAACTGCTCGACATGAACAACGCGCTGGTCGAGGCGGTGAACCGGGGCGATCCCAACGAATTCATGCAGATCGGGCGTGAACAGATGGGCGGCAACACCCTGCGCCGCGATGCCGTGCGCCTGGTAGTCAGCGGTCGCACCACCATCGAGGAAGCCATGCGCGTCAGTACCCAGCTCGAAGAATAGGAATAGGCGATGCCCAATTTTTCCTATCGCGGACGCAATGGCAGCGGGGAAGCCGTGCAGGGAATCATGGAAGGCGCGACGGCCGGCGCGGTGGCCGATCTGCTGGTGGGCAGCGGCACGACCCCGATCGAGATCAAGCCGGCCGCGGCTGCCGCCGGCGCAGGGGGCAGCGGCAATCTCGACATCGGGATATTCAGGAAGAAGGTCCAGCACGTCGACATCCTGCTCTTTTCCAAGCAGATCTACACGCTGCTGAAGGCCGGCGTGCCGATCATGCGGGCGCTGGCGGGATTGCAGGAATCGAGCACCAATCCGGCGATGCGGGATGTCCTGCAGGACCTGCGCGACAGCCTCGATTCGGGGCGCGAATTGTCGGCGGCGCTGGCGCGCCATCCACGGGCTTTCGATGCGTTTTATGTTGCCATGGTTCGCGTTGGTGAAATGACGGGGCGGCTCGAAGAAGTCTTCATCCGGATGTTCGACCACATGGAGTTTGAACGCTTCATGAAAGAGCAGGTCAAGTCCGCCCTGCGCTATCCGTCCTTCGTCGTTGCCGCGATGGTGTTCGCCATGGCGGTGGTCAATGTCTTCGTCATTCCGACCTTCGCCAAGGTGTTCAAGGGTTTTGGCGCCGAATTGCCGCTGATGACGCGCATCCTCCTGAATACGTCGGAATTCACCGTCACCTGGTGGCCCGCGATTTTCGGCGGCGGAATAGTTTTTGGAATAATGTTTACGCGTTACATCCGGACTCGTCTGGGCCGGCTCTGGTGGGATCGGTTCAAGCTGAAGATTCCGATTGCCGGGAACATCATCCTGAAAGCCACGCTGGCGCGGTTTGCCCGCAGTTTTGCGCTTGCCTCGCGCAGCGGCGTTCCCATCATTCAGGCCCTGTCGAACGTGGCTGCGACCGTCGACAATGCCCACCTTGCGCTCAAACTCGAAGAAATGCGCGATGGCGTCGAACGCGGCGACAGTATCCTGCGCACCGCCATGCGGACCAAGATATTTACCCCGGTGGTGATTCAGATGATTGCCGTCGGTGAGGAATCCGGCGCTCTCGACGACATGATGCAGGAAGTTGCCGACATGTACCAGAACGAGGTCGAGTACGCACTCAAGTCCCTCGGCCAGAAGATCGAGCCGATTCTGATCGTGGTGCTTGGCGTCATGGTTCTGATTCTCGCCCTTGGCATCTTTCTGCCGATGTGGGATCTGGGCAGGGTTGCCTCCAAACGATGAACCGCCGAATGTCCCCGCGTCCCCGGGGTTTTTCGCTGCTTGAGTTCATCGTGATCATCGTGCTCGTAATGCTGCTGCTGTCAGTCGCCTTTGTTCGCTATGCGAGCATGCAGGCCGTTGCCGAGCAGTCGGCGAAAAATGCGGTCCTGGAATCGCTGCGGGTGGCGCTCGCGCTCAAGGCAACCGAGCTGGCAATGCGCGAGGGGGCCGCCAAGGTGCGTACCCTGGAGCAAACCAACCCGTTCGATCTGTTAAGCGCCAAATTGTCCAATTACGGCGGAGAAGTCCGTGAGCCCGCCGATTTGACCCCGGCTACTTGGTACTATTCTCCAGCTAGCGGAGAATTGCTTTACGCCGAGCGGTGGGCCGGTGGTGGCGTGCCCGTGCCGGGGAGTTCGGTGAACCATCACTATCGCGTGGTGGTCCGCTTCGGAGCCGGCGGCGTCGATGGGGTTATAGTGCACCACGAGCGTTCAACCAGTCGGTAAAGGTCATGCAAAGCCAACGAAAATCCAAGACGATGACGGGATTCACCCTGATCGAATTGATCGTGGTCATTCTGATCCTGGCCATTCTGGGCGCGATTGCCTTGCCCAGATTCATGGATACCGCCGGAGACGCCCGAACCGCGGTGATGAAGGCCGTCGAAGGCGCCATGCGCGGCGCCAACAACATGCTGTATGCGAAGGCGGCGGCCAGCGGCAATGAGAATACAGCGAACTACACCATTACCCTGCCTTCCGGAGTAACCGTCCAACTCAAATATGGTTCTGCCGCCTCCACAGCGGAACTGGTCAAGGCGATGGAGTTTTCCCCGGCGGAGGATTTCCTCCAGCAGGGTACCGCCGTTCGTCACGCCAAGGCCAATAATCCGGCCGGCTGTCAGGTAGTTTACGTACCGCCGACGGGTCCAGGCCTGAGTCCTACCTATACGCCGAGTTATGCGGCGGGCCCCGCCGGCTGCTGATGCCACCGGTAAGCCGCCATGCGTGACCATCCCAGAGCTTTGCCTGGACACCGCTACCGGAACCTTTGGCGTGATGGAGTGACCAGGCGCAGTGCGATCGGCGCGCAGCGCGGTTTTACCTTGATAGAACTGGTGATGGTGGTGGTCATCCTCGGGATTCTGGCCGCGGTAGCGTTGCCGACGTACACCGGACTCAGGGAATCCGGCGAGGAATCCGTGGCCAACGCTGCTGTGGCATCGGTTGCCGCCGCCGCCGCACTCTGCTATTCGAGTCAGCGCAGGACATGCACGTTTGCCGAGATCACTACCGGGGGTACCTATCTCCATGTGGAAGATGCAACGATAGGCGGAAACTGCGCGAACGTTACGGCAACGTCCGGGTCAACTTCTTCGACCGTGACACTGAGCATCACCGAGTATTGCAGTTGACTATTGATTCAAGGATACGAGTCCTGTTTCTTCTTGGCAAAAGTTGAGTTTTGTTGCCTTTAGTCAAGAGCGTGAAGTAGTTCCTGTTTCATGATCGGGAAGTGGGTGACTATGGGCAAAGTGAGTTTGCTGTTCACGTTAGAATGCCGGTAGGCTGGCTCAATTGAACGACTTTTTAAGGATAGGAAATCGCATGAAGGCATTAAACATCAAGCGCGGGCAACAGTCCGGTTTTACCTTGATCGAGTTGATCATGGTGATCGTGATTCTTGGCATCCTGGCAGCGGTTGCCTTGCCGACTTACACGGACGTGTCCGCTGACGCGACGGCAAATTCCGCCTCTTACAAGTCTGCGGCGAACACGAGAGCTACCGCGATAAATAACGTTAGCTCCGGTATCGCAACTACTGCTCCATAATCTGCTGGACTCTTGCGGCTTGAGGTAGGTTCAGTCGCCGACGATTCGCTGGCTGACCCGTCGTTCCGTCGCGGCGGCGGATCGCTTGCCGGCGTTCTCCAGAGAGTCGATGTATCTGCTGAGTACAGCTTTGTTTAGCGGTATGACGTAGAGCGCTCGCGCCGCATGCCAGTCCTGAGCCTGCGGCGCTATGCCGCTTGGCCAGGGTTGGCTGGCGATCCTGGAACTGGCCCAAGCTCCGAATACCGGGTGCTTGGCTGCGGTCAGGAATGGAATGACTCCGTCTTGCTCCGCCGTGGAGCGCCAAACAGTATCCTCCAGTGCCTGGTAATTCTTTCCAAGTTGCGCCGCCAGGCCGAAACCAAACACCGCAGCGACCAGCACGGCTAACGCGGCTATGTTTTTTCCCGTTTTCCGGTGGGTGGCTGCGCCCATCGAAAGCGCAGCAGGTACCAGGAAAAACAGGTACCAGAGAGAAAATTCAACCTGATTGTGCGTCAATATTGTCAGTGGGATGGCGACATGCAGCCAATTCGCTTGCCAGTCTCTTTGCCGTAATGCGGAAAACAGCCAGGCGCCGACAAGTCCCGCCAGGGCAAGGGCGGTTGGCGCACCCAGTTCCGCGCTGATCTGGAGAAACATATTGTGCGCATGTGTCGCCGGCACGGCCATCGGAACCGTGCTGGGCAGGCTGTCGCTGAGCACCCAGGATTCCCGGATATAGCTCCCCGGTCCTGAGCCTATCCATGGGTTGGCTAGCGTAATTTCTGATGCGGCAAGCCAGAGTCCGAGACGCGGGTCCTGAGTGACCGTGGCGGGCGCATACCGTTGGATGGCGCCCGAATCGCCACCCAGGTTGCGGTCCAGGAGCAAGCGCGTTCCCTGAATTGCGCCGAGAAATACCACGGGGAAAAGGCCGATCAGCAGCAGGCGCTTTCGCGCATCCGGTGATGTGGATTTCGCCGCGGCCCAAACACCGAGAGCGAGCCCGCTGCCGGCATACAAATAGACGCTGCGCGATTGGGTATAAATCGCCGTCTCGGTCAGCATCTCGATGCAAACCAGAAAATAGAACCACGACAGCTTGCGATTCAGCACGAAATGGCTGATCCCGATTACTCCAAGCCAGATATGCAGCGCGTTCTGATTGCGCTGGCCAAACCACCCTGCCGTCGGTGACCACGGCAAGGGATCGAAAACACCGGTCTGAAAGCGCCAGTGCCAACTGGCGACACATGACAGAAGCGCACCCGTCACCAATGCCGCCGCCATCACATCGGCGAGCGGGATGCCCTCCTTGGGCGAGCCAAGCTTGCCCCCGACTGTCATCAACAGGACGGCGCTGCCGATCGAGATCAGGTATAGCGGCGGTCCATGTACGATCAAGTCGTTGCCGACCGCGATGTGTATGAGCACGCTCGGCAACAGGGCCAGCGGAATCCACGCCGCAAATGGCAGATCGAAGCGCTCGCCGAGATTGTTGCTTGCCACCAGGATTGCCGCCGCCAGGGCCAGAAAGATGGCCAGCCATTCCTGGTAAAAAGAGGGAATGGGATATTGGTGGCAAGTCAGAGTGAACGGGAAGAGCAGGGCACAGAAGAGCACCAGCGCGGCCAGGTTGAGGTCTCGACATGGCGCGGTGTTCGCGAGCTGCCGGCAAGCGGCAACCAAGCGTCTGGCGGTGATGGGCAAACCCATGAACTGAGCGGGAGCGCTTCCCGGCTAAGGCATCGTGCGCGTTATCACGCGCTCGACGTAGGTGGCCGTAGTCGGCGCGCCGCACTCCGCTGCCGGGGCGCAGGCGGTTGCTGTCAGAAGGTAGGGGCCGGAGCCGGTACAGGTCACCGTCACCTGGTATTCGGTGAGGCTGGTGGCCGTGGCAGGCATGGCGACGATGGTGCTGGCGGCGCAGGAGCCGTTGATTGCGCGCTGATACGAGCCCCATTCCAGCCCGGCGCGTGCCGCCCAGTAAGCGCGAACCCCGCGGTCGTCAAGTGCGTACGACACGGCCTGGGTCGCCGTCATGCGCGCCAGCATCACCGCCAGACCGCCGATCAGCAGCGTCACCATCAGCGCGGCAATGATGCCGACGCCGCGCTGGCTCCGGCTTCGCTTAAGGGGTGTTGTTGACATGAATTTGATAGACCAGTTGCACCGCTGCGTCGCCCGGCAGGTCGGCATGCTGCATGGTGAATTCAAGGCGGAACAGACCCCAGGTCTGCGAATGGTAGGCGACGTACCGAAAATCGCAGGATCCGACATTGCTCGCCAGCACTGCCGAGGAACCGGTGAGGTAGGCGCTGGTCCAGCCGTATTTCCAGTGGCGCGTCAACTCTTTGGTCGTGGCATCGCAATGGAAAGTCACCGCCTGCTCATTTTTGTCGACAAGTTGGAAGCGCTGCCCGGGCGGCGATATCGTCGGACCGGGGCCGCCGGGTGTGGCGAACGGATTCGACACCAGCGTCACTTTGGGACTGGCGAAGCTGTCCACCTCGGCGCGATTGCACACGGCCGCGGACGGACAATAGGCATCCGGCACCTGGCCGTAGCCCCAGTTGCCGATGACAATGAAATCTCCCTTCTTGATGGTTGTGCCGGGGTACATCGAACCAATGAAATCGAAGTCCACATCCGCGGCGCTTGCAAAGCTGATCGAATTTCCGGTGTCGCCCGCCTCGTCATAGGCATAACGCCAGCCATCCTTGCTGGGGATGAACTCGATGGTGCTGTTGTCGATCAGGTGGATCGAGTTCGGGACAGCAGTCCGGATATCCCGGGCCATCCGCCGGTAAGCCGTGTCTGCCGCGTCGGCCAGTTCGGCGCGGCGCTGGCCTTCGACGCCGGCGCGGATCGGGCTGCCGAACATTGCCACCACCGCGCCGAGGATGCCGATCAGCACCATGACAATGACCAGCTCGATCAGCGTAAAGCCAAAGTCGGCTCCGGCAGGACGGCGGGGCGACGGATTAGTCGACGAAATTCGGCGCATAGCGGGTGCGATAGGTGTCGAGCGTGACGGACGTGGTGCCCGGACCGGTGACGGTGACGGTGATGCGCAGCGAGTCCGCGGCGGGCAAGCCGCCAAGCGTTTCCGCCGTCACGCTCAGGCTGCTGACGGCAAAGCCGGCCGGAAAGGAATAGGTTCCGCTTTGCTCCGTCACCGGGCCGGCGATCGAGGCGATGCCCTGGTAGTCGCTCACATTGTCATAGTCGGCGCGAGTGGCGCCCTCATGATTCTGCGCCGGGGCGGTGCAGTCGCCGGTGCCGGTTGCGGTTGCGGCGGCGGGGTCATCGGGATCGCACCAGGTAAACGGCTTGAGGGCGATTTCCTCGACGATGGCTTCGGCAATCGCCAGCGCCTGTTTCTGCGAAACCGTGTCGGCGCCGCCCCGCATGGCCGAGGCCAGGACGGAAACCAGTCCGGCCATTGCCACGCCGACGATGACGATGAAAAACACCGTCTCGATCAGCGTGAATCCACCATGCCGGCGTTCAGGGCTGTGCATGCACATAGCCGGTGTTTTCCTCGACCCGCAGCGTGTAGGAATCGCCGGTGTCGGGCACGCTGACCACGATGTCGTGCTGGGCCGCGACCTGTCCCTGCGCATCGAAGCTGAACTCGAGCGGCGTCATGGAAACCGCGGTATTGCTGAAATTGATCGTTCCGCCCCCTGGGTCGCTGGCCGGGGCCGCGCAACCCGAGGCAAAGCCGACCGCCAGGGAGTCGGCGCCGATGCAGACGAAAGTCGTCCGCCGCTGGGCGATGGCAAGCTTCTGTGCGTAGCGCATGCTGTTGAAGCTCCGGTCCACGAAATTCCGTCCATCGACGCCGGCGCGCGTCAGGTTCGGCGCAATGACGGCGCTGAGGATGCCGAGCAGAACAATCACCAGCACGAGTTCTATCAGGGTGAATCCGGCCCGGCTTCGCGCTGACTTGTAGGGTGGGATTGTCACTAGCGCTCCCGCTGATAGATGTAGGGCGCGCGGAAGCTGCCCCAGGTTTCGCGGCCACTGCCTGCCAAGTACGACAGTGTCGAATTCAGCAATACGCTGCGGCGGCCGCTGCCCGAAGTGGGCGGAGTCAGCACCAGGCGGAACTCGCCATCGGTCCCGGGCAGTGCGGCCGCGCTCGACAGCGTAATGCCGCAAAAAGTCGGCGTGACGCAGGTGCTGGTATCGCCAAAGGAAAAGTTTCCGGTCGCCGCACCGGACGCCGTGTCGCGGCTGTTCAGCGCCCATTGCGTCCCGTTCCAATATAGGGCGCGGGCCTTGGCGCCGAGCCTGGAGGGAGGCGGGCCGTACATGTTCTCAATCTGCAGGCGGCCGCTGACGACCTTGAGGCCGCCCTCCACCGAATTGGCCGGGATGGCATTCAGCGAACTTGCCGAGTCGGTGTCGATCGCCCGGAAATACACGTTGGTTGGCGCCGTCGGGGTAGCCGTGTAAGTGTAAACCGGCGATGCATCGGCTACGCCGGTTGCAAAGCTGGCGGCTGGAACTGAATTGCCGGTCAAGGCACCGCCGCTTGCGGGCGGGTTCTGCATTGTCGTACTGCCAATGTCGTCCCAGGCGGTCAGTGTCACGGCCTTGGCGAAGGACTCCGTGGCGCTGTAATTGCTGGTGATGCCGACACCACTGGTGCCGCCCAGGGTATAGGCGGTTACGCCGAGCGTGAAGGACTGGCCGGAGTAAGCGAGGTGGCTCCCCGACGGGCAGGCAGGGGTGAACGACAAGGCGCCGCAGCTCATGGGGGCGGTCGTGACCGTGGTTTCGAAATGGTCGGGATAGAAGCGGCCGACATTGCCGGTCGCGGTGCCGCTGACGTCGCCCGCACCCAGATAGTTGCCGTCGCCCACGCTCGGCGTCAGGGTGATGATGCCCACCTCGTTCCAGGCGAAGGTGGTGCCGTTGGCGACCCCGTTGGTGAAGGCGCCGAAGGCCGTCGCATTCTGAAGTGCCGGAGACGCGCCGCCGGACGGGGCCACCAGACTCGCGGTGAGCTTGACGCCCTCCGCAGCGGTCTCTTTTCCGTAGTTGGGCGCCGCAGTGACGCCATCCGAGGTGGTGGCGGTCACTGTTGCGCTGAACGTCGCGCCAGCCTTGACAAATGTCGCTCCGTTCGCATCGGCCGCACCGGGATTGCCGGGAATGGCCGACAACAGGAATCCCCCAGGCTTCACCACGAAGGCGTTCGACGAACCCGACAGCGGCGCCGAATTCACTGTCTTGGCAACATGCAGCGTGACCAGTCCGACGTCGCTGTAATTGAAGGAGAAGGGCGCATTGCCGTCGACGTCGAATGTCATGCCGACGGACGTGTAGCTCGACACGCTGCCGTTGTTGTTGCGGGCGATGGTCGTTGCGCTGCCGCCGTTCACGCTCATCAGGTTACTGGTCCAGCAACTTGTCGGGTTGTTGCATTCGTAAGCGAAGTTAATCGTATTTGCCCCTGCCAATGCCGATTCGCAGGCCTTGGTGGTGGTGCTGGTCTTCACCGCCCGCAGGTAGTACTGGGCCGACGCGGTCCCCGCCACCTGGGCGGGAATGGTCGCCACGCCGCCGCCGGCCGATGCGGAAACCACGAAGCCGGCCGTGCTGAATGTCGTCGCGCAACTGTTGGCAACCACGCAACTCGTTCCATCCGGGCAGCACTGGCGCGCATTTGTGGCTGCATAGCTTTCGCCTGAAAGGGTCACGGTCGCCGGATCGCCGTTGCCGGCCGCCGGATGGCTGAGCGTCGTTGTGGCAATGCCGCCGGCATTGAAGGTCACGGTGCTGGCGCCGAGCGTGCCGGCACTGGTGCCCAGCGTGGCGGTTTCGTTCGTGACGTTCGGCGAGGGGTTGCTGCAGGGGCTGCTGCTGTCGGCGCAGGCGGTCACGGTTACGGTGCTTGGCAGGCAACTGATGCTGGCGCTCGGCAGGGACAGTTCGTAATGGTCGGGCGTGGGGCAGGCATGGGTCTGGGTCGCGATGGCGGCGAGGGCGTTCTGACTCAGCACCTTCTGGTACACCCTGACTTCATCCAGATTGCCGTGGAAATGGTAAGTAGCCGGTAGTTCGCCGGAAGAATTGGTTTCCGCGCCAATGGATACCGGGCCGGCGTCGCTGCCCCAGGTGCCGGTCCACGCCGCGCCCTCGGCGTCGCTCGCCAGCAGGGCGCCGGAACTGTCGAACACGTAGAGCGTGCGTTTCTGGTTGGTGATGTCCGCCACCGCCGCGACGAAGTACCAGGTGTTGCTGGCGATGGTGTAGGTGGAATCGAAGATCACCGGCGTGACGCCGCGCGAGAAAAAGCGCAATCTTCCCGCCGCGCCGTCGCCCAGGCTGAAGCCATAGCCCGTGGTGTTGTTGTTGTCGTCGATCAGGATGCGCTGTCCGGCGATGGCGTTGTTGGTCGACCTGATCCATGCCGCAATGGTGAAATCCGTGGTCAGGTTGGGCAGCGGCGTCTCCACGTAGCCCTGGGTGATGGTGCCGCCATTGTCGAACACGCCATAACGACAGGTGCCCGGATTTCCCGCGATGGCCCGCGACCCGTCGATGGTGCTGGCGCTGTTGAAGGCCTGGGCATGATTACCGTTGCCCGAGCTGTCCACTACTTCATTGGCACTGCCATTCCAGAGCGCTTCGTCCATGCGGTAGTCGGCCAGCGGTGGCGTGGAAGTAATCGTATAGACCTGCCCAGTGAAGGTGCCGGTCAATGTCGGAACCACCGATCCGGGACCGGTCTGATCCAGGCCGAGCGTGCCGGCGCCGATGCCGGTGTTGGCGGTGACCGTCCAGGTCGTGCCGCCGCCCGTCACCGCAGTGATATAGGCGCCACTCATGCCGCTTGCGGCGAGCGCAAAGGCCGTCGCGTCGACCCCGGTCACGCCGATGCTGAATGTCACTGTCCACGAAACAGTGGGCGCGCTGGTCGGACTGGGATTGGCAAGATTGATCGAGTTGACCACCACTGTGGGAGGACAGCTATGCGTCACAGTGGCGCCACCGTTGTAAGTCAGCGTGTAATCGGTCGGGCAGGTGGAGGTAAGCGTTACCGAACCCGTCAGCGCGCCGGTTACGGTTACATTGGTTGCCAATGTGATGTTCGGACTGGCCCCGTTCGTAACCGTTAGATCATTGAAGTTGACGGGGTTCGCGCTGCTAATTATCTGCGCGGCCGCGCCATTGAGCGTCACCGTACCGGTGCCGGGCGTGAAGGTGTTGCCCGCACCGATGCTGAAGTTGCCGCCCACCGTGAGGGCGACCGGTGCAGTCGTGGTCGCCGTGCCGGACATGGTGAAATTGCCCTCGACCGTCAAGCCCGTGGGCAAGGTCGTAGAACCGCTGCCACTCAGGGTCAGATTGGCGTAGGTGGCGCCGACCGGGGAATACACCGTTTGTGCGGCGCCGTTGTAGTTGACGGTGTTGCCCGTTGCCGAGGCATTGAACGTACATGGATTGGCGGTGGCGCACAGAGCCCCGCTGACATTCAGTGTCGAGTTGACTCCCTGAGTAAACACAGGTGTCGGGGTCCCTGTACGCCCGCGCAAATCTCGAACCGTGATAGTGCCATTGTTGGTCGCCGTTGCACCATTGCGCACCTCTAGCCGCGAATTCGGAGCGTCGACAACGCCGGTGGACCCCACCGTCAATGTTCCGCCGGTCGACACGCGAATAACGCGATCCCCCGCAGCCTGCGTCGCCGCAGTTACGGTACCGCTGATGGTTAGACTGCCCGCCAGGTTGGCGCCGACGTCGATCTCCGCGTTCGGGTCGAAATCCAGAGTTGATCCTGCCGGAATGGAAATATTCGCTGCGTCAATCTCGATGGTGAGATCCTTGACGATGCCGGTGCCGGACAAAGTCGCGCCCGCTGTTCTCATCCTGAGCGCGCCGCCCTGATTGATACCCAACTGCCCGTTGATGACGACGTTGCCATTGACGGTCAGGTTGTTGCCGTCATCGTTCAGCACCGCGCCCGCATTTATCGTGACGCCGGCAACCGTGTAGTTGTTGCGCATACGAACAGCGTTATGCGCGATCACCACTGTATCCGCGGCTACGGGAATATGCCCGCAACTCCATCGACCGATCACGTTCCAGTCACCCGCACTCAGGCTGGTGCACACCGCCGCCGCCGCTTCGCCTGTAAATAAGGACAGGAACAGAAAAAGGGGCCAGGCTCGCTTTATAATCAAAAGGGGCCAGGCTCGATTTCTTGAACACGACGCCATCGTGTGCAGTGCTTGTTCCTTCATTTCACGGTCCCCGACAAAAAGTCGGCGCTTGCCCGCGCGCGAAGCGGAATCCCCGGCAGACAGAGTCCGGCACGGCGCCAAGCAGCGACAACATCGCGTGCACTCGGGCGCCGGCCTGTCTGGCCATGGCTGGATTTTGCAGCCACATCTCGATGAAGAACTCGCTCATTTGTTCGGCCTGCGCAAGATGGGCAAGCACGAGCGCTTCCGAAATTGAGGCCCGCTGGCGTGGCTTCGTTTCTGTCATTCGGATCTTCGCCGCGCAGGATTCTTTCGAGAGCTTCGATGTCGATTCGATCCCTGGGCCGGTTGGCGATGCGCTTCATTGCCAGCACCAGATCGATATCGAAGGTGGCGCGCAAAAAACCATGCAAACGACGGCCAATCCGCCGACCGGCACATAGTGGACTTGTGCGTCCGCAAGCGACTGAAGTAGTTCGGCGATCTTCATGGCATCAGCAATCGTTCCGGGCAGCCTGCTCGACCAGCATGGGAAACCAAGTTCTTGGGATCGTGAATGTAGATCGTCAGCATGACGAGTTTCCAGTTGGATCAACGGCTGTCAGCCTACCATAGGCAGTGGTTCGACCAGGGCTACAACGGCGGAGTTCGCGCGGCGGCATTTGCCGCCTACTGGTCTTTGCCGCTGCTCTTGTTCAAGACCCTGTCCTTGCCGAACGTTCCCGGCTATTTCCAGCGCACGCCGAACGATGCATTAACAATCGATTCCCTGTTGAAATCATGGCTTGCGGCAGGTTGTTGCTCAGTATAATCGCCCCGATAATGGGTATCGATGAGTCCAGTGCCAAACTTTTTCAAACGAAGAACTGAACAAGGCTGGCTGTCCGTTGCACTGCGGGAGGCGCGGGCCGACTTTGTGCATATTCGTCGTGAGCCCGGTCGCAAGCCGCTGGTCTTGGTGGCCGATTCGGTCGAGAAAGGCGCCGACGACACGGCGACTCTGACCGCTCTGAGGAGGCCGATGCGACTCGCCCGTTACCGCTGCACGGCGCTGCTAAGCCACGGCAAATACCAGTTGATCCAGACCGATGCGGTCGCCGGGGCGCCCGACGAAGCACGCGAAGTAATGCGCTGGAAGCTGAAGGATCAGGTCGAGTTTGCGGTCGATAGCGCCGCCGTCGACTTGTTGCCGATTCCATCGGATGGCCGGGCGCCACAGGTATTTGCCGCGCTGTCGCCGGAGTCGACCATCGCGCCGCTGGTGCAGGCGTTTCAGGCAGCCAGGGTGCCGCTGACGGCAATCGATCTGCCCGAAATCTCGCAGCGCAATCTGGCGGCGCTGTTCGAGGAGGAAGGCCGCGGTCTGGCCACTCTGATCTTCGATGACGACGAAGGCATGCTCACTTTCACTATGAACGGCGAGCTGCTCGTCGTGCGCCATGTCGATATCTCCGCGCGGCAGTTGATCGCGGCCGATGCCGGGCGACGCAACGCGCTGTTCGAGCGCATCGCACTGGACGTGCAGCGCTCGCTGGACAACTTCGATCGTCTGTACAGCGCGATTCAGCTTTCCAGTTTTCTGGTGGCGCCGATCCCCGGCGTCGATGGCTTCGTCAGTTACCTGCGGGCCAACCTGACAGTCGTCGTCGTGCCGCTGGAGTTGTCGGGCGTACTGGATATTGGCGCGGTGCCGGCGCTGCTCGACCCCTTGCGCCAGTTTCAATGCCTGCGCGCAATCGGTGCGGCGCTGCGCGACGAACCGGTGGCGGCATGAGCGCACAGATCAATCTCTATCATCCGCGCTTTCTCAAGCAGCGCGATCTGCTTACGCTGAACAATGTGGCGATTGCCGCCGCGGTGCTCTATACCGTGCTGGCGGCGGTCGGCGGCTGGGCCAGGCAGGATGCCATGACGCGCAAGCAAGCGGCGACGGCCGTCGAGGCGCAACTCAAGGCGGCAAAAGTCCAGGTGGACACCGAGACCAAGGCCGCGGCGGTGCGCAAACCCAGTCCGCAAGTGATCGCTGAACTCCAAAGCGCGGAAGGCCAGTTGCGCCGTCGCAGTGACATAGCGCGCCTGCTGGAAGGCGGCGCCATCGGCAGCACCGGCGGCTTTGCCGAGTACCTGCGCGGCTTCGCCCGCCAGGTGCCGGAAGGCCTCTGGCTGACGGGCTTTACCATCGGTTCCGGCGGCAATGACATGGAAATTCGCGGCAGCATGTTGGATCCAGCCGCCCTGCCCGACTACATTCGCCGCCTGGGTACCGAGAAAGCATTTCAGGGGCGCAGTTTTGCCGCCTTGACCATGAGTCGTACCGATCCGCCTGCCGCTGTACGTCCGGTGGGGCAGGTCGCCGCCGTCCCGCCAGCGCCGACTCTTGCGCCGCGTTCCATCGATTTCGTCCTGATGCCCAAGTTGGTCGAGGCGAAGGAGGCCGCGCAATGAGTGCGTTGGCCGCTCAGTGGGCGCAGTGGGCCGCGAAATTCGCCGCGCTGACGCGTCGCGAACGCGCCATCACCGCCGCGGCGATCTTGTTGGGTGGCGGCTTTCTGATTTTCAAATTCACGATCGACCCATTCCTGCTCAAGGCGCGCGGCGCAAGCCGGGTGGAAGCCACGGCGCGCGCGGATCTCGCCCAACAGAAGGCGCAGGCGGCGGTACTCAAGGCGCAAAACGCGGACCCGGATGCCGGCAATCGGCAGCGCCTGGCGCAGGCGAAGAAGGATATGGCGGCGATCGGCCAACGGCTGGCGAGTTTTGAGTCAGGCATGGTGCCGCCGGCACGGATGCAGGGCTTTCTGGAAGGACTGCTGGCGAAAAACCGCGCCATTGAATTGCTCGATCTGAAAACACTGCCGGCGACTCGGGTAGGTGCTGCCGTCGTCGCTGAAAAGACCGGGGCGACCAGCGGCACGACAGCGCAGAAAGCGAAGGATCAGGACAAGGACAGGCCGGTCCAGGAAGCGGCGGCGTCTGCCGCGGTCGAGGGCATCTATCAACACGGCATCGAGATCAGGCTGGCGGGCAGTTACAATGATCTGCTGAACTACCTGGCGGAACTTGAACGGATGCCGCAGCGCGTGATGTGGAACAGCGTCAGCCTCACGGTGGAGAAACATCCGCGCAACGTCATGGTGTTGCGTGTGTACACCTTGAGCCTGGACCGGAACTGGTTGGTTGTATGATGCGTACTTACGCGCTCTCCCTGATATTCGCAGGATTTGTCGTGGGGGCGACCGCCCTGGCTCAGGTGCCGGATCCAACGCGTCCGGCGGGGGCTTTAATGACGCCAGAGACAGGGAGTGTCGCGGCGCCGGTGGAGAGCGGGGTGCAGACAGTGATTTTGCGGCCTGGCGGCAAGTCGGCGGCCGTCATCAACGGACAGTATGTTGCGGTCGGAGACAAGCTCGGTGACAAGCGCGTGGTCAAGATCAGCGAAAGCGAAGTAGTGCTGAAAGGGGAGAGCGGGCGCGAAGTCATCAAGGTCATGCCTGCCATTGAAAAAGTGCCGGCAAAGAAGACGACTGGCGCAAAGCGGCGCACCACGGGAACCAAGGGAACCAAGGGAACGATGGGAACCAAGGGAATCAAGGGAACCACGGAAAAATGAAACCTGCAATCCATGCGCGCTGGATGCTGCTGATTCTCGCGGGAGCCGTGGCCGGCTGTGCCGCGCCGCCGCGCGCCGGTAACGAGGTGCGCGACCAGATCAATGATGTGCTGCTGAAATCGGCGACGGAACGCAAGGCGCCGCATGGCGGGGTGACCGACAAGTCGCTGATGCCGCCACTGGCGCCGCAGGCGGCGATCGAAACAGCCGCGACGGAGCCGCGCTTCGATCTGTCGGTGGTCAATGCGCCGGCCACGCAGGTCTTCATGGCGCTGGTATCGGGCACCCGCTACAGCATGCTGTTGCCGCCCGACGTAAGCGGCAGCCTCACGGTCAATCTCAAGGACGTGACCCTGCTCGAAGCGCTGGACACCATCCGCGAACTCTACGGCTACGAGTACCGGGTCCAGGGCAAACGCATTTTCATCGAACCCAACACCATGAAGACGCGCGTCTTCCAGATCAACTACCTGTCCAGCCGCCGTCGCGGCACCAGTGATCTGCGGGTCGCCGGCAGTTCCATGACTGGCGGCGGGGCGACGACGGCAGGCGCGTCCACCACGACGCCGACGGCCGGGCAGACTGCCAATGCGGCGGCAGCGGCACGCAGCGCCGACGCCAGCCACGTCAGCATGACTACCGATAGTGATTTCTGGGGTGACCTGAATCGCGCGCTGGGCTCCATAGTGGGTACTGCCGAAGGGCGCAGCGTGGTTGTCAATCCTTCGTCGGGGGTGGTGCTGGTTCGTGCGCTGCCCAATGAACTGCGTAACGTCGAGAAATATCTCAAGGCGACGCAATTGGTCGCGGAGCGGCAGGTCATGCTGGAGGCCAAGATTATTGACGTCGAGCTCTCCGATGGTTTCCAGTCGGGTGTTAACTGGGGTGCTTTCAAGAGCGGGCCAAACAGCCGCACAGGTATCGGAGTTGCCCAGTCGGGAGCGGCAGTAGGCGTCGGCAGTGCTGCGCAGCTCGTCGGTACCGCGGCCTCGCAGGCTGCCGGCAGTGTCGTTCCGCCTGCGCTTTCCGTGACGCCGGGCCAGCTCGGGTCGATTGCCGTATCGGCGCTGGGCAAGGGCTTTATCGGCCTGGCTTTCCAGTCAGCCAATTTTGCCGCCCTGCTGAATTTCCTTGAAACCCAGGGCAGTGTTTCCGTGCTGTCTTCGCCGCGCATTGCCACGCTCAACAATCAGAAGGCAGTACTCAAGGTCGGCGACGACGGATTTTTCGTCAACAACCTTACCGTCACTGCCGGAACCACGACAACCACTGGAGTCACCGGACCCTCCACGATCACGCCGCAGTTCCAGGCAATGTTCTCAGGCATCTCGCTGGATGTGACGCCGCAGATCGACGAGGATGGCAACATCATTCTGCATGTACACCCGGCGATCACCACAATTACCGAAAGCAACAAGGTCATCAATCTCGGTGGTGCAACAGGCGAGATCAGCGTGCCGCTTGCCGTGAGCCGTATCAATGAAACCGACAGCATCGTCCGCGTCCAGGATGGCAACATCGTGGCGATTGGCGGCCTGATGCGTCAGGCACAGTCCTCCGATCGTTCGCAACTGCCGGGGGCGACCGGTTTCGTGGCCAACGCGCTGGGCCAGCGTTCGTCGTCGGCGAGCAAGCGCGAGCTGGTTATCCTGATCAAGCCCACCATCATTGACAGTGACCGCGCGTGGGCGCAGGACATCAAGGACGTTCAGGAGCGCGTGCGGGCTTACCCGTCCGTCCGGCCCGCAGAGTAGTTCTGCACGGCGCGGATGACGATTCCTGCTGAAGCGGATTCCGAATGTATCTAAATCACTTCGGCCTCAAGGAATTCCCGTTCGGCATCACGCCGGATACCAGCTTCATCTATTCGGCCGATGCCCATCAGGAAGCCCTCAACACGCTGCTGATAGGAATTAACTCGGGCGAAGGCTTCATCAAGATCACCGGCGAAGTAGGCACCGGCAAGACCCTGCTGTGTCGCCGCTTCCTGGCGACCCTGAACGACGATCAGGCGGTTGCCTACCTGCCCAATCCGACACTGGAGCCGCGCATTCTGCTGATTGCGATTGCCGAGGAACTTGGCCTCAGGCTGCAGGGGCTCGACTACCAGTTTCATCTGCTGAAGGAGTTCAACCAGCATCTGCTGGATTTGGCGGCGCAGGGCAAGAAGGTAATCATCTGCATCGACGAGGCGCAGTCGATGTCGCTGGAAAGCCTCGAAGCCTTGCGACTGTTGTCCAATCTGGAAACGGAAAAATTCAAGCTGCTGCAAGTGGTGATGTTCGGCCAGCCGGAACTCGACCAGAAGCTGGCAAATCCTGCGGTGCGTCAGTTGCGTCAGCGCATCGTGTTCCATTACCGCATGCCGGGTCTGAAGCAGCAGGAAGCCGCGCATTATCTGGCTCATCGCCTGCGCGTGGCGGGTCATCGTGATGGCGGCATTTTTCCGCCCACCAGCGTCCGCCTGCTGTTCCGTTTGTCCGGCGGTACGCCGCGCCTGGTCAACGTGCTGGCCCACAAGTCCATGCTGCTTGCCTACGGCGAGGGCAAAACGACGGTGAGTCGCGAACACGTCAAACTGGCCGGTCGCGATACCGAAGGCCTGCGCAAGTTGTACTGGTGGCACTGGTGGTAATGGTGGTAGTCCAGTGAGCCTGGTCAACAAAATGCTGCGCGATCTGGATGCGCGCCGCGCCGGCGAAACCGATCGTGCGGGTCTTCCCGCGGCCGTCACGCCGCTGGCGACGCGTCGGGAGCCGGACCGCGGTTTGTCGCGGCTATGGCTCGGCATGGCGTTGGTGGCGGCTGCAGGCGCTGCGGCATGGTACGCCACGCAAACCGGCAACCCGGAACTGCCAGTCGCGCCTCCCGTAGCCGTAGCTCCCGCCGTATCGACGGTAGCCGCAGTGCCGGCAGTACCTGCAAGCACCGAGTCGGTCAGCGCCGCGGCACCCGCCTCGGCGGCCAGCCGCGAGCCGTCTTCCCTGCGCATGGCGGATGCATTGTCCACGGTGCCAGTGGTTGCCCCCGAGCCGCCACCCAAGGCGCCGGCGATCGCGCCGAAGACGACGCCGAAGCCGGTCGCCAGCGCTGTCGCGCCGCCCCGGCCGCCGGTGGCGGCTTTGCCGAAAGTATCGCCGGTTTCGGCTGACCCACACATCAACAAACAAGAGCGCCTGCCTTCACCGGCGGAACGTGCCGAGCTCGAATACCGCCGCGGCGTTCTGGCGCAGCGTCAGGGTAATGCGGAAGAAGCGGCAGGCAGATACCGCGCAGCGCTGGCACACTATCCCGAACATGCCGCTGCGCGACAGACGCTGGCGGGGCTGCTGATCGACGCGAAGCATTTTGACGAGGCGGAAGAACTCCTGCGCACGGGGGTGGAACTGGCGCCGGTGCGCATGGCATCGACGCTGGCCCTGGCGCGTCTGAAAGTGGAGCGCAACCAGGCGCCGGCCGCGCTGGAACTGCTGCAGAAGAATGCGGCATCCGGCGAGCGCAGTGCCGAGTACCAGGGATTTGCCGCGGCCCTGCTCAATCGCGCCGGACGCGCCGCGGAAGCGGTGGAGCACTATCAGGCGGCAACCCGCCTGGCTCCCAACGAAGGTCGCTGGTGGGCAGGCCTGGGCATAGCGCTGGATGCCGCCGGGAAAAGTGCGGAAGCACGCGAGGCCTATCAGAAGGCGCGCGCCTTGCCGGGTTTGCCGGCCGACCTGGCGCAGCACATCGAACAGCGCTTGCGCTAGGGTCTGTTCTCAATCATGCGACGGTGGCGCCGGGATCAAATCGGGATGCGATGCAAGGCGCGGCGACGCCGCGATGTTCATACCTCGCCAGGAGCCGCAACGCCGCAGCGCGCCCGATTTGACCCGGCCCTGCGGGTTGAGTCCGGACGCGGCGTCTGCGGCGTTGTCGGACTTGGCAAGGGATTACCCTTCCCGGCGTTCTCCGCCTTGCATCCATCCGCGTCGGGCCTCAACGCCATCCGCCGGATGATTGAGAACAGACCCTAGAGCGGGTTCTGCTGCTCCGCCGCCGCCAGTTTCGATTGCGCCCACGGACGCAAGTGACTTAACGGCCCCGTGAGATTGGTCCAGGCGTCGAACATCGAACGCTTGAGCTTGCCGCGCAAGTGTTCATCGCCGCGGACATAATTCTGGATGTCGTCGGCGATCAACTCGCGGGCTCTTTCTTCGGCGCGGACCTGCATCATGCGCAGCGCGTCCTGCGCGGCATATTCAGTGGTGATCAGGTAGGGCAAAGTGATCAGCGTTGCCAGACGCGAGAGTTCCCGCATGCTGTCGGCGCGTTCGATCAGAGAGACTTGTGTCTCGCAGCGGGCAACGAAACGCCTGACTTCCATTCGGATGCGGGCTTTGTCGGCTGGGTCGTGAATGGCCATTTGCTAATTATACGAGGTGCTTACTGGACACTTGCCGGATTCAGGCCTGCAGATCCTTCAGCGCCCGCGCCAGCACGCAGACCTCCACGCGTGCCGCGCCATGGGTCTTGAGCGTTCGCGCCAGCTCGTCGAGCGTTGCGCCGGTGGTCATCACGTCATCGACCAGCAGCACCGTCTTGCCGGTCAGGTCGATGGTGCATTCGAAGGCATGGCGGATGTTTTTCGTCCGCTCTTTCCAGGGCAGGCTGGCTTGCGGCGCGGTGTCGCGGTGGCGGTGAATGCGGCTGATCTCCAGCGGTGCGCCGAGCGCACGGGCCAACGGTCGGGCGATTTCGAGGGCCTGGTTGAAGCCGCGCTGCGCGAGGCGGGCCGCCGCGAGAGGCACGGGTACGATCAGCTCGGGGCGACACGCTGCCGCTATTTGCGCCAGCGCCCTGCCGCAGAAGTCGGCGCTGGCGAGACGGTGAGCGTACTTCAGCGACTGGATCAGCCGGTCGACCGGGAACTCGTAGCGAAAAACCGCCTGTACGGCATCGTAGTGCGGCGCCTGTTTCAGGCAGGCGCCGCAAATGCTTGCGCCCGGCGTCGGCAACGCGCAGACCGGGCAGCGCTCGGTCGTCAAACGAGGCAGGCTGGCGGTGCAGGAGGGGCACAACAGGCTATTGCCGCCGGGCGCCGCGCACAGGAAGCAATCCTGCGGCAGCAGGGCGCTTGCGCCGCGTTTCGCCGCATTTGCCAAACTCGCTGCAATTGACAAGCCCGGCTCCTTCCACCAAGATTCGCGCCTTCCTGCATTCTAACGAGTCCACTGCGATGACCGCCACAGCCGCGACCCAAACTGCTCCGTCCAAATTCGTTCCGGCCCAGCGCTGGACTACCGAGGCGCTCGGCGCCCTGTTCGAATTGCCCTTCAACGATCTCCTGTTTCGGGCGCAGCAGGTGCATCGGCAGAATCACGAGGCCAACGCCGTCCAGTTGTCGACCCTGCTGTCGATCAAGACCGGCGGTTGCTCCGAGGATTGCGGCTATTGCTCGCAGTCGGCACACCATGGTGGCGAGGTTCAGCGCGAATCCCTGCTCGACGTCGAGGAAGTCGTCGCCGCCGCGCAGGCCGCCAAGGACAAGGGCGCCACGCGCTTCTGCATGGGCGCCGCCTGGCGCGGACCGAAGGACAAGGACCTCGACCGCGTCGCCACCATGATCGGCGCGGTCAAGGCGCTCGGGCTGGAAACCTGCGTCACCCTCGGCATGTTGAAGCAAGGCCAGGCCGAACGCCTGAAAGCCGCCGGGCTTGACTATTACAACCACAATCTCGATACCGCGCCCGAGTTCTACGGCCAGGTGATTACCACCCACGCTCAGAGCGAGCGTTTTGACACTTTGGGCCAGGTGCGCGAGGCGGGCCTCAAGGTCTGTTGCGGCGGCATTGTCGGCATGGGTGAAACCCGCCGCGCGCGCGCCGCTTTGCTGGCCGAACTCGCCAACCTGAATCCGCCGCCGGAGTCGGTGCCGATCAACCAGCTGGTGCCGATGCCCGGCACGCCGCTGGAAAACGCGCCGCCGCTCGATCCCTTCGAGTTCGTCCGTACCATCGCGGTGGCGCGCATCAGCATGCCGGCTTCGCTGGTGCGGCTCTCCGCCGGCCGCCAGGAAATGAGCGACGAACTGCAGGCCCTGTGTTTCCTCGCCGGCGCCAATTCGATTTTCTACGGCGACAAACTGCTGACGGCCGGCAACCCCGAAGCCGATCGCGACGAGGCGCTGTTCGCCCGGCTAGGACTCACCGCCGCCTGAGTCCATCATGCGCAGTGACTTCGCGGCTGCTGCCGAGTCCTACGACTCAGCCGCGGTCCTTGCCCGCGAAGTGGGCGCTCGCATGGCGGCGCGGCTGGACCTGGTGAAGATATCCCCGCAGCGCGTCGCCGACATCGGCTGTGCCACGGGTGACGGCATTCGCGAACTGCACAAGCGCTATGCCAAGGCCTTCCCTCTGGCCGTTGATTTCGCGCTGCCCATGTTGCGCGCCGTCCGCGGTCGCGGTTCGCGTTTGCAGCGCCTGATTGGGCGCGGGCCGCGCCTGCTCAATGCCGATGTGCGCGCCTTGCCGCTGGCCGCCAATACGCTGGGCCTGGTCTGGTCGAATCTCGTGCTGCACTGGCTGGATGATCCGCTGCCGGCCTTGCGCGAATTGCACCGCGTGCTCGAAGTCGGCGGCCTGCTCAGCTTCGCCACGCTCGGTCCGGACACCCTCAAGGAGTTGCGCGATGCCAGTGCAAAAGTCGGCGCTGGTGATACGGCGAAGCGCTTTCTCGACATGCATGATCTGGGCGACATGCTGGTCGCCGCCGGCTTTGCCGATCCGGTGATGGACATGGAGCACATCACGCTGACCTATGCCGCGCCGCGCGCCTTCCTTGCCGACCAGCGTCACCTCGGGGTGCGCGATGCATTGCTCGGCCGGCAGGGCTGGCGCGACTGGCGACGTCTGTTCAAGGCCTGGCCACGGGATGCCGACGGCCGCCTGCGAGCCACGTTTGAAATCGTCCATGGCCACGCCTGGAAACCCGAGCCGAGGCAGATTGCCGACGGCCGTACGGTGGTGAAGTTCCATCCGCGATGAAGCGGGCGAAGCAGAGGCTGATCAAGCCGCGCAATCCGCTGGCGCTCGATCCGCTGCTGAAAAAGGGCGGCGCCCACCAGCGCAAGGACAAGCGCGCCAGCCGGGCGCGCCAGAAGGCCGCATTGCAGCGTCGCAGCGACGACGCCTGAGCGGTCGAGTCAATAGACCGCAATTCAAGACACAGAGGTCACAGAGGTCACAGAGAAAGGCAAGGCGCAACTTGGTCTTCTCTCTGTGACCTCTGTGACCTCTGTGGCTAAAGGTTTGCAGTCCGGCAAGCCTGGTCCTCAGCAGCCCGTCTCTTGGCTGCGGCTGCACTCTTCGAGCAGATAGGCGATGGAACGGTAGGGCCGCCCGGTTTCGGCGGTGAGGCCGATCTCGCAGGTGCGGTTGGTCGATATCCCCTCGCGACAGTTCGCCGGCAGGGCTTCGTGCACCTTGCGCAGGGCGTGCACGTTGAGCTCCGGCACGACGAAGCCGCGATCACCGGCGAAGCCGCAGCAGGTAACGCCGGCGGGTTCGACGACTTCATCGACACAGGCCGCCATCACCCGGCGCAGGGTTTCGTCCGAGGCGGCGCGGCGCACGCTGCAATTGATGTGCAGCGCGATGGGGCCGGGCTTGCGGCAAACACGCAGGCGCGGCAGCAGCGCGTCGTGGGCGAACTCGTGAAAGTCGAGCAGCGGCAGCCGACCATCGAGGTGCTTCTGCATGCGCACCGAGCAGGTGCTCGCATCCATGATGACTGGATGGAAACCGCCATTGCCATCGTCCGCCGCGTTCAACAGCGCCTCGGTAACGGCATTGGCCATCTGCTCGGCCTCCTCGGCCAGGCCCTTGCTGGCCAGCATCTGGCCGCAGCAGAGTTTGTCGAAGCCTTGCGGCAGGCGCGGCGCATAGCCGGCGCGCGTCAGCAGTTCCATGACGACTTCGGGCAGCGTGGCTTCGTCCGGGGTGTTGGCGCCGAAGATGCGACCGCCGCAGGCGGGGAAGTAAACCACCGTGTCGCCAGCGCCGACTCTCTGCGCCGGCGCCTTGCCGGCCTGCGGCATGCCGCGCTTCCATGCGCCACCGGAGAGGCGACCGACGAGGTCGTCGCCGACCACGCCGGAAACAGCATGGCCGACGGCCAGGCCCAGCCGCGATGCGGTCGCCACCTTGCCGAAATTATCCACGGTCCAGCTGCCAGCTTTTTGCGCGGCAGTGCCCAGGCCCCGGCCGCGCAGGCGGCGCGTCAGTTCGCCGGTGTCGATGCCGACCGGGCAGGCGGTGGAACACAGGCCGCAGCCGGCGCAGGTGTCGAGGCCGAAATAGGCAAAGTCGCGGCCGACGTCGCCGGCATCCTCGCCGACCGCGGCGCGGCGCGACAACTCGCGCCAGCTGACGATGCGCTGGCGTGGCGAGAGCGTCAGCCGGTGCGACGGGCACAGCGGCTCGCAGAAGCCGCATTCGATGCAGCGGTCGACGATGTCCTCGGCGGCCGGCATCGGCTTGAGGTGCTTGAGATGGGCCTGCGGATCGTCATTGAGGATGACGCCGGGATTGAGCAGGTTCTCCGCATCGAAGAGCTGCTTGATCCGGCGCATCAAGTCGGTGGCCTGGCGCCCCCACTCCATTTCGACGAAGGGCGCCATGTTGCGGCCGGTGCCGTGTTCCGCCTTGAGCGAGCCATCGTAGGTGTTGACCACCAGCTTGCAGATGTCATCGACGAAGCGAGCGTAGCGCTCCACCTCGGCGGCATCGCCGAAATCCTGGGTGAACACGAAGTGCAGGTTGCCTTCCAGGGCATGACCGAAAATGATCGCCTCGCGGTAGCCGTGTTGTTGCAGCAGCGCCTGCAGATCGAGGGTGGCGGCCGCCAGTGATTCGATCGGGAAGGCGACATCCTCGATGATCACCGTGGTGCCGGTGCGACGCATGGCGCCGACCGAGGGAAAGGTACCTTTGCGCACCTTCCAGTACATCTCGCAGGTGGCGGGATCGGTGGAAAAGACCGCCGGTTCGACAGTGGCAATCCCCGCCAGTGCGCCGAGCGCCGCGTCGATTCGCTGCTGCAGGATAGATGCCGTTTCGGCACGCACCTCGATCAGCAGGGCCGCCGCATCGTCGTCGAGCGTGCGGATCACGGGCGGCAGGCCCGGCTTGCATTCGACCGAGCGCAGGGCCGGGCGGTCGAGCAGCTCGACCGCGGATACCGGCTCGGGCTTGAGGCGGATAACGGCCTGGCAGGCAGCTTCGATGGTCGGGAAGAACACCAGGGCGCTGGCCTTGCAGGGATCCTCGACTACGGTGCGATAGGTGATGCGCGAGATGAAGCCGAGCGTGCCTTCCGATCCGATCATCAGGTGGGCGAGGATGTCGATCGGGTCTTCGAAGTCGACCAGGGCGTTGAGGCTGTAGCCGGTGGTGTTCTTGATCTTGTACTTGTGGCGGATGCGGGCGGCGAGCGTTTCATCGGCGCGCGTAGCGGCGGCCATGCGATCAAGTTCCGCGACCAAGGCAGCATGGCTCTGGCGGAAAGCGGCGACGCTGAACGGATCCTCGGTATCAAGGATGGCGCCGTCGGCGAGCACCACGCGCATTCCGGTCAGCGTGCGGTAGCTGTTCTGCGCCGTGCCGCAGCACATGCCGGAAGCATTGTTGGCGGCAATGCCGCCGATCTTGCAGGCGTTGATCGAGGCCGGGTCGGGGCCGATTTTGCGCCCCAGCGGGGCGAGGCGGTAATTCACCTCGCCACCGATGATGCCGGGGCCGACGCGCACCGTGGCGGCATCGGGTCCGATTTCGCAAGTGGCAAAACCTTCGCCGATCAGCGACAGCACGCCGTCGGTGACGGCCTGACCGGAAAGGCTGGTGCCCGCGGCGCGGAAGGTCACCGGCCGGCGATGGGCGCGCGCCGCCTGCAGCAGGGCCTGGACCTCTTCCTCGGATTCGACCACGGCGACGACCTCCGGGATCATCCGGTAGAAGCTGGCGTCGGTGCCGTAGGCCAGTCGCCGCAGCTTGTCGGTGATGACCTGGCGCGGCGGCAGGATGCGGGACAGGGCCTGGATCAGCGGGCTCACGGCCTTCGTTCCCTGATCAGATCGCGCAGGCGTTTGGCTGCGGGTATCAGTGGCGTGCGGCAGCGGGTCCACGCGCCCTGGTCGATCGGCGACAGGGCGCGGCCGCGGCTCATGAACCACGAGGTCAGGCGGTAGAGCCTGAGGCGGCTGTAAACCTGCGCCCAGCCGCGCCATATCGCGCTGGCCAGAGCAGTGCGCGCGGCGCCGCTGCCGCGCAGCGATGCATCCGAGCTGCCCGGCCGCGCCTGCGCTTCGTTTCTCAGGCGGATCAGGATGTCGGTGATGGGAATCCGCACCGGGCAGACCTCCACGCAGGCGCCGCACAGCGTCGAGGCAAAGGCCAGCGGATAGGTGGCGTCGAGGCCGAGCATGTGCGGCGAAATGATGGCGCCGATGGGCCCGGGATAAGTGGTGCCGTAGGCATGGCCGCCGATGCGGGCATACACCGGGCAGTGGTTCATGCAGGCGCCGCAGCGAATGCATTGCAGCGTGGCGCGCAGTTGCAGGTCGGCGTAGGCCTGGCTGCGGCCGTTGTCGAGCAGGATCAGGTGCACTTCATCCGGCCCGTCCAGCTCGTCCGCCTTGCGCGAGCCGCTGATGAAGTTCTGGTAGGTCTCGACCGCCTGCCCGGTGGCCGAGCGCGGCAGCAGGCTGTTCAGCGCGGCGACGTGCTCCAGCTTGGCGACAACCTTCTCGATGCCGGTGATGGCGATGTGGATGCGTGGCACCGTGGTGCACATGCGGCCGTTGCCTTCATTCTCGACCAGGAACAGCGTGCCGGTTTCGGCGACGGCGAAATTCACCCCGGAAATGCCGATGTCGGCCTCGGCGAACTTGCGCCGCAGCACCTCGCGGCCGATCTGGATCAGCGCATCGACGTTGTCGGTGTAGGCGACGCCGGGCAGCCGCGCGGCGAACAGCTCGCCGATCTGCTGCCTGGTCTTGTGGATCGCCGGCATGATGATGTGCGACGGCGCTTCGCCGGCGAGCTGGACGATGTACTCGCCCATGTCGGTTTCCAGCGCCTCGATGCCGGCGGCTTCCAGCGCGTGATTGAGGCCGACTTCCTCGCTGACCATCGACTTGCCCTTGACGAAGCGTCGGGCTCCGCTGCGCCGCGCGATGTCGAGCACCACGGCATTGGCTTCGGCCGGCGTCTCGGCCCAGTGCACGACAACGCCGTTGGCGACCAGACGTGATTCGAGCTGTTCCAGCAGGTCCGGCAGATTGGCCAGGGCGTGGCGGCGAATCGCGGCGCCGAGGTCGCGCAGCAGGTTCAGTTCGCCGGCGTCCGGGAACTGGGCGCGGCGCTTGGCCTGCAGAAAGTCCATCGCGCCGCGGAAATTGCGGCGCAAATCGGGGTCGCCGGCGGCGGCCCGGCTGCGGACGGCAAAATCTTCCGCCGCATGGAAGTGGATGGGCTGGCTCATCGCTGGACTCCGCTGGCGTGGCAGAGCAGGACGATCAGCTCGCGCGGACCATGGGCGCCGTAAGCCAGCGTCTGCTGGATGTCGGCGGTCTTCGACGGCCCGGAGATCACCACGACATTGGTCGGCATGCGCGTGGCCCAGCGCTCGGCGCTCATCGCTGCATGGAGGTCTGCATGAATCCGCGCTGCGTCGAGCAGCACGAAATGAATCGGCGGCACCAGCGACATCAGGCGCGGCTCATGCGCATCC
>Ga0209211_10000264_pt1 | contig 116541 bp, 114 predicted proteins | sample RifGroA2_FD_183992 | JGI IMG/M metagenome (GOLD analysis project Ga0209211, IMG submission 183992) | Groundwater microbial communities from Rifle, Colorado, USA - Groundwater A2 (SPAdes) (version 2) | ecosystem: Environmental > Aquatic > Deep subsurface > Groundwater | place: Rifle, Colorado...
TATCCACCACGGAAACTTCCTTGCGCCGCAACGACAAGACCAGGCCGCCGATCATATCGATGCCGCTAAAAAGCAAAGGGAACATGTCCGGGAACGCCGCCTTCTTGTCCCTGGCCAGGGCGAGGACACTCTCCATGGCATGGGCCACCTCATGCACATTGGCCACACGCACCATACCGGCGGAGCCTTTGATGGTGTGGATAACCCTGAAAAGGTTGTTAATCAATTCCGGGTCGGCCGGATCTTTTTCCAGGGACACCAGGTCCTGGTTAAAATGTTCGATGTTTTGTTCTGTCTCCTCCAGAAAAATATCCAGATATTTCTCGTCGATCTCCACGACGGGAGAAGAACTCTTGGGGGAAGGACTTTCCGCGGGGGCCCCGGCCGCGGTCCCTTGCGAACGCAGGAAATCTTTTATGCCTTCTTCCGCCTCCATGATATCCGCGAGCTCCTTGCCCTTCCCCCGCAGGTCCTCAACGAGCGCGCGTAACGCCTCGAAGGCCGTATTGGCCAGCCCCAGGGTCTTCGCGTCGAAATAAAGCCGCTTTTCTTTCAGACAAGTAAAAAACACCGCGAGCTGCCGGCTCAGCCGGAGCGTCTTGTTCATCCCCTTGGAAGACGCGGCCGCGGCGATGACCCCCGCGGCCCCGGTCAGCTCCTTGAGGTCCTCGTCGGTGACCCGCAGGTCCTCGCGCAAACTGATCTTGACCTGCAACAGTTTCTGCCCAAGCCTTTTGAGGGCCTCGCCGGCTTCCTGGAGGAATTCTTTAACCGTTTCCCGCGACTTGTCGGACCTCATTCCTTATCCTTTTTGATAAATACCGCTCTGGACATACCGCAGACCCGTGCGGATATCCTGCAGGGTCTCCGTCATGCTTATCAGGAGATACCCCCCGGGGACCAGGTTCTTCTCGACCAGACTGGCGACCTTCTGTTTCGCCGGCTTGTCGTAATAGATCATGACATTGCGCAGGAAAATAATGTCCATGCCCAGATACGGGAATGGATTAAGCAGGTTATGGCGCAAAAAGGTGACCGACGGGATCTTTTCCTTGCGCAGCCGGAACCGGCATCTTTTGTAATCCGCTTCCTCCGCCAGAGGTTCAAAATATTCCCCCTTCAAATAGGGGGACAAACCGGCCACGCTGCGTTCCGTGTAAACCGCCTCTTTCGCGGAATCCAGGACGGCGCTGTTGATATCGGTGGCGTAAATGATAATATTCCATTTCGGATGCATCTTGAAGAATTCCTGGCAGGCGATCGCCAGGGAATATGGCTCCTCCCCCGTGGCGCAGGCCGCCGACCAGACCCTCAATTCCGGCGACGCGTCGTTTTTTTTCCTTTCCAGGCAGAAAGGGAAGACCGTCTTCATCAAAAAATGAAACTGTTCCGGATGACGGTAAAAAAAAGTCTCCGTCGTCGTGATCGCGTTGATAAAAACTTCCACCTCCCCGCCGGCGGGCTTGCGGACAAGTTCCAGGTACTCCTCGAAAGACCCGATCCCGAGATCTTTGAGCCTTTTGCGCAGACGGGCGACCATCAAAGCTTTCTTGGTGGGCAACAGCCTGACCCCCGAGGCCCTGTACATGATCTCCTGCAGGGCGTGGAATTCCTTGTCGTTGAGCGTCAAAAGGTGCATATCTTAAGGTGCTCCGTCCGTCATGGAGCTGTTCAATCCCTGGATATCCTCAAGGATCGATCCATGGATTTTTGCCAGATCAAGGATGATGATCATGCGCTCCTCCAGCCTCCCGATGCCGGCGATGCATTCTCTTTTGATCTTCATCTTGACGGCGGGCGCCGGCGCCAGGGACGCGAGGTCGATCTTGATGTGGTCGAGCATTTCATCGACCACAAAACAGATCTGTGCGGCGTCCACGCCGGCGACGATCATCTTCGATTTCTCGTCAAAGGCTTTTTCCCGCAGGCCGAATTTGCGCCGCAGGTCAAAAACGGGGACTATATTCCCCCGGATATTGATAACGCCCAGGGAAAAATCCGGCATCTGCGGGACGTAGGTGATCTTCTGGACATGGATAACCTCCTGGATATGCGCGATATCCAGGGCGTATTCCTCGTCCGCGAATTTGAAGCTGACCAGCTGAAGGATCGCGGCGTCCGGCCGGCCCTGGACAAACTGGTTTTCGTCCATCATCCATCCTCCATCTGCGCCTTGATCTGCCTCATAAGGCTCCAGCGGTCCCCCTCGTCAATGCTGACAAACTGGACGCCGATATCATAGATCTCGTTGAGGACCAACGCCTCCACCCGGATGACGCACGCCAGCACGACGACGGGCTCGGCACGCGAAGTCCTGTCCTGTTTATAAAATTCGTTCTTGTATCTTTCCCACCCGGGGATCGTGATGGCCAGTTTCACGATATCTCCGATACGGTATTTCGTTCCGGCTTCAAAAAGGGCGCCGTTGTGGCTGTAGTTTTTCAGCATGCCTTCCTCAAACGCCTCCCGTTCCTCGACCATCCGGAAATTATATTTTTCGTGCCGCAGCATGTGCTGACGCTCCAGGCGGACATAGCGTCTGCGTTCGATGGGAGAAGGGCCCGTCATGATCTGATCACCTTGCTGTCGATAAGGTTGATAAGACGCTCGACGTCGTCCTTGGCGATTTCGGCGTCGGCGCCCGCGGCCTGACATTGCCGGATCCGTTCTTCCGTCAAGAACGCGGAAAAAACAATGCACGGCAGTTTCTGCAACAGTGGATGCGCGCGCAGTTTCCGGATCAGCCCGATCCCGTCCATGACAGGCATTTCAAGGTCCGTGACGACCAGATGATAATGCAGGGAAATGTCCTGGAAGCCCGGCGAACGCACCGTTTCTTCCAGCACCTGCCAGGCCTCCTGGCCGTTGGCGACGGCCGCGATGTTGTATCCCGCGTCGCGCGCGTAACGGGCCACCAGCTTGCGGATGAACGCGGAGTCTTCCACGACGAGAATTTTCTTCGTTGAGCGGTCAAAATCCGCCCGCGGGATCGGGAGCGAAACGGGTTTCGCCTCCGGCAGGTCATCTTCGGGATGGATATCCCGGATGATCCTCGCGAAGTCCAGGAGAAAAAGTATCCGGTCTTCCAGCCGGGTAGCGCCGCTGATGTAATACCCCCGCGACTGCACAAGGTCGGAAGGCAGGTCGATGGCCGACTTGAACATGCGGTGTATTTTCGTAACGCGGTGCACCCAGAACCCGACGCGGACATGGTTAAATTCGGAAACAATGATCCGGCTCTGGAGGGGGTCGTACGTGACGGGGATATTCAGATGAAAAGCCAGGCTGATAACGGGGATTATTTTCCCGCGTAAGTTGATAACCCCGCAAACGGAAGGGTGCGTCCCGGCGACGGGGACGATGCCGGTTGAGGCCCGCAGGATCTCGCGGATTTGCATGACATCGACGCCATAAAACTTTTCCCCCACGCAAAATTCAACGATCCTGATTTCTTCCGAGTCTCTGATGGGAGAAACATCGCTGTGGGCGTCCTTTTTGATAACCATTTCCTCTTTTGTATGCCAAGGTACGTCGGCTCCATCGGCCCCCTTCAGGAACTGCCGGGAATTTGGTCACGCCTTCTCAGTCTTTTTGATCTCGCTGATCTTGAACTGGTTCACGAGGGCCTCGAGACTCTCGACCTGTCTGTTCATCTCCAGGGCTGAAGCGGACATCTCTTCGGCGGAGGCGGCGTTGGACTCGACGACGGAAGTGCTCTCCTCCATGGCCGTGGCCTGCTTTTGCGTGGCGTCTGATATGGATTCCAGCTGATCGGCGATCTTCATGATCCGCTCCACGATCTCCTTTAAATTTTTGCCGGCTTCGGCCGAAAGCTGCGCCCCATCCTTGACCTGTTTCGCGCTTTCGGTCATGAGCTTCGAGATTTCACTGGCGGAGGCGGCGCTCCGTTCCGCGAGCTTGCGCACCTCGTCGGCCACGACCGCGAACCCTTTGCCGTGTTCACCGGCGCGCGCCGCTTCGATGGCGGCGTTAAGCGCCAGCAGGTTGGTCTGGTCCGCGATGTCCGTGATCAGCTGGACCGCTTCCGTGATCTGCCTGGAACCGCGCTCGATGACGGCCATCGCCTCAATGGTGTTCTGCATCCCTTCATTGACCTTCTCGATACCTCTGGCGGCCTGTTGCGCCATTTCACTGGCCGAACGCGCGTTGAGCGCGTTAGACTGCACCGCGCTGGAGAGCTCCTCGAACGTGGCGGTCTGCTGCTGGGCGCCGTCGGAAATGCTCGCCGAGACCGAAGTAATTTCCTCCGAAGACCCCGTCAGATGCGAGGCCCCCTGCCGGATGTTACGCACGATATTTTCAAAACGGTAAATAAGGTCGTTAAAGTTTTTCGCCAGGTCGGTCAGCTCGTCGTTGCCCGCGACCTTCATGCGCTTGCGCAAATCCCCTTCACTGGCGATCTCTTTAATCTTCTCCACAATCTCTTTGACGGGGATGACGACGATTTTTAACAAAATAAACGCCACGACCACCCCGGCGCAGACGGCCAATAAAATGCTGAACAGCGACATCTTCAAATTTTTATCGCTCAAGACCGACATCCTGCGGATGGAATCCTGGAACTCCCGCGCTTTCATGTCGCGGAAATTGGCGATCTCCGCCTGCATCCCCCTGCTTGTTTCCCCCATCTCCTTGAGGTCGTCGGCGATGGCGGAGAGGTCCTGGTTCTTGAGATACAACTGGCAGATATTCCGGCCGTGGTCGACGTAGTCATTAAATGTTTTTTGCAACCGGCTCAAGACAGGGTCCTCCTTGACCTGCCGCAACCCATCGATCGTATTATTGAAGAGGACGGCCTCCTTTTCCACTTCAACGGTGTATTCCTCGTCATTATAGCGTATCCCCTCGATGAGGATCTGCTGGATGTTCTCGATGGACTTGTTGAGACGTTCCGTAACCTGAAGCTGGGGGTAGGTTACCGAGAGGATCGTTTTGGAGGCGCCCACGACTTCGCTGGCGTTGCGGCCCGAGGAGTAAGCAATAAGACCCATGAAGCAGACCAGGATCCCCAGCCAAAACAATACCTTGAGTAAAAGTGAGGATTTTTGCACCATCGGGGGAAATCCTTCAGAAAAGCCGGGCCGTCACTCGGCGATCTCGACGACTTTGACGGTTTCGTCTACCTGCGTCTTGTCAACATATCCCAAAGCGCCCGCGTCCGCGGCCACACGCTTTTTCACCAGAGCGGGATCGGAAACGATCTCCGGCGCCAATTTCCCGCCGGTCAGGCTCTCGGCGATCCAGTACTCTTCAACTTCATGGGGAGATTTCTGCAATACCCCTTCGGAGAATTCCTGCCGGACCGGGCTGCTGACCGTCAGGTCGATCGGGACCACGCGCGCGCCGCTATCCCAGCGGGTTGTTTTCTTCAAGAAATACCTGGCCAATACGCTTTTTTTCACGGTCTTGACCGGGTTCTCCCTGTTCACGATAATAACGACATCGGTAAAGCCCAACGAGGCCCGCGCTGTAAACCAGCCGACCGCCAACGCCGTTATCACGATAATTTTGATTTTTCTGTCCATATTTAAAAAAATATGACGACTGATGAAATGAACCCGTTGGCCCTTTCCCTCGTCCTGTCATCAGGGATATCCTTGTACAATTCCCCTTTCAGGGAAATGGCCGTCAACGGCTGGTAACGCAACCCCACCGTATGCCGGGTGCTGTCGTCCGGGTCATCGATCTGGTTATGGTCATCGCGGGTGTCCAGACGGTAGAACGTCGTCCACTTGGGCAGGAAGCGGTAGCTCGGCTGGACGTAATATCCAAACTGGCCCTCATTGTTATTGTGGGCCACCTCCGCCAGGAGCCCGAAGTTGGCGATATCGATCTGCGCCTCGGCCCCCCACATCCATTCACTTTTGCTGGCGGCATTTGACCCGATGTAAGTGGAGCCAGCCACGTCAAACCGGTCAAAAAACGGCATGTGCGCCGTCAGCTTCCCGCCAAACACCTTATCTTCGTTCGCGTCATCCTTGGCGCGGTCCGCCGCCTCGCCGTTGCCGACGAACAGGTTATAAGACCCGCCCCACTCGTTTTTAAAATATTTAGTGCCGTAAACGGAAACCCCCGTGGTGTCAAACGGGATAACGTTCTTGACCAACAACGGACGGGAAGTGGAAACGGTCTGGGAAGGGTAATGGTTGGCTGTCCAGTACTGCGGCATAAGGAGTTTCCCGCCGCGGATATTGAAAAGGTCGCCGTGGTTATATTCAAGCCACGTCGTCTCCACCTTGGCCTCGCCGCCGCCGGTGACGCCCCCGCCGGTCCCGGCGTAATCGAAGGCGTATTCGAATTCGAGCTCCGAGAAGAAATGCCAGTCCTCAATCCTCTTGTCGAAGAAAAAGGAAAGGTGGTGCTGTTTGAACTCGTTGGGGCTGGCCTCCTTGTCGTCCATGAGCCACTCGAAATCATAATAACCGCTGATCTTCATGAATTTGGCGATATCGTCCTTCAGGTCGTCCACTTCCGAACGCAAGTCTTCCACGTCTCCCGTGGCGGCGACGGCGGCCGGCCGGGGCGCCTCAACCTTCGGTTGCTGGTCATACTTTTCGATGACGCCCTGCATCCGGGCGATCGTCTCCTGAAGCCGCGTGACCGTCTCGCGCATGGACTGCATTTCGCTTTTGAGACGCTCGATTTCCTCATCGGCAAAGGCCGGCGGCACTACGATGACGGCCGCCAACACAAAAATCGTCAAAGACTTCCGCAAAATTCTCACGCGTTCTCCTCCTGTCTTCTTTTAAAAAACCTTAAAGACCATTGATACGCACGACCTTTACCCCGGCATTTCCCAGAATCTTTGATTCATCGACGAGGGCTATGCTCCCGGCGGTGGAGGCCACCAGCCTTGCCGCTTCCTGGGCGTCCCGGACCGAGCTGGGGATTTCGACGATCTTCTGCTGGAAGATGGCCGTCAGATAATACTTCTTCAGGTTCGCTTCACTGCCGCACTTGATGACCCTGGTCGTCAGCGCGGTCATCTCATCGCTTCCCCACGCGGGCAGCCATACAGTGATGGCGCTTCCGTCCGGCCAGTTTTTCCGGTTGACCATAAAAATTTTCTTAAGTTCATCCACCGAAAACTCCGTCGCCGCGTTGTCCGGGTGCACGATCGCGACGACCTCGCCGGCGAGGGCGGCGGAGGAGGAAATGGAGAGAAAGACACAGAGGAAGGCCGCCCTGGCCATGTTCCCCAAACGTATTTTTCTATCAGGATACATCCGCACCTTGTTTGACCTAGAAAGCGAAAGACGACTGCACCGTAAATTCATTCTTGTTCTCATCGTCTTTATTAGCGTAACGGTATTCCAGCTTAAGCGCGTTATACGCCGACAATTCGTACCGCAGCCCCGTCGTATACCCGGCCTCGTCCTGGACGCCCGGGAAAAACGGGTCCGCGTCGTCCAGCCACAGCCAGTCGTACCGGAAATACGGCTTGTATTTGTTAACCGTGTAAGCGAGTTGTACGTATCCGCCGGTCGTCACGTTGCTTAAATTGGTGGCGTGGTTGTAGTGGTCGACAATGTTTGTTTCGGCGATGAATTCGTAAGGGGCCAGGGCGTACGTCAGGTGGACGCCGTAAATATCCTCGTCGATCTCGCTGCCGCGGTCGGCCGTGGCAAGGTCCGCAGAGATGGTGTCGTGAAGAAAACTGCCCCCGACCCCCAACCCCTCGACCGCGCCGGGCTCATAAGTAAAGTAAATATTCCCCATCTTTGAGTCGTTCTTGTCCGCGACGATCTGGATATCGTCAGTGACCGTGCCGCGGCCGTTGCCCAGATTGGATATATAGGAAAGGGTGCCGCCGGGGACATCCACAGACCCGCCTGCCTCTATCCCCACAAAATGGAGCGGCAAAATGCCATCCTCATCTTCCCAGCGCTGCGTCGCCGGCCTGTCGGTAGTCGTGTACAACCATTTCCCGTGGTGATAATACTGGTTCCAGTAACTCAAGGCCGTGTGTCCCCGGCCGATGGAAACGTTCAGCCAATCGGCCCATTCGTATTTGAGCATCACCCGTTCGACGTCCACGGCGCTCCCGCCGGAGCCCGGAAACTCAAAAAGGGTCTCACCTAAGAAGCTGATCTTGTCGCCGACGCGGGAGGTAATAAACAGGTCCAGGTCGCCCAGCGCGAAATTATTGGTATCGCTCCCGGTGGAGTCATTGCGGTCGACGCGTGAAAAGTCGTACTGGACATTTCCGAACCCGCGGATGTTAAGGGTGGGAACGGTGCCCCGCTTTTCCGGCAAGGATGGCGCGGGGACGGAAGAAATGGATTGCATTTGCGCCTGGGAAGCTTCCTGGGAGGCCTTAAGGGATCTGTTCTCTTCAACGAGCTGGCTGACAATGGTTTTAAGTTCCTGGACCTCGCGTTCGAGCCTTTCCATGCGCCCGTTATCATCGGCGGAACTTTGAGGAACTCCCAGGACAGCCGGGAGTAACAACGAAAAACACACCATCAAAATTCTGGTCGTCCTGATCCTGTTGAAAACCGCTGGTTCAGACATATCTAACCCTTGCCCGCACGTTGATTGATCCCCGGTTTACCGGAGCAGATATCCAAAAATACTTTTTTCTGCCAGTTTTGAAACTAACATACTTGCATACCCTTGTCTATAATTTTTCCTAAAATTTATTGCCTCAAAAAAAATGAACCGTCTCCGGCGAAGACGGATGACGGCTATCCCACCACAAGGGCATCCAGCATATCCGCCACGGCGGCGAATTTCTCGCGCGGTTTGCCGGCCGGTTGCCCGCGGCTAATCTCTCGCGCGTCGATCTTCTTCCAGTCCGGAAAACTCACGACCCGGACGCCTTTTCCCTTGAGGGATTCCAGCAACAAACGCGGGTCCCGCCGTGGAGCGGCCGGCAATCGGGAGATATCCTCGAAGATATGCCGGACGGTTTCATCGCTGTCCGCCTTGTTGGTCCCGATGACGCCCGTGGGCCCGCGCTTGATCCAGCCGGCCGCGTAAACGCCGGGAATAACGCGCCCGGATTCCGTCACCCGCCCTTCCTGGTTCGGGATCACTCCGGCACGTTCATCAAAGGGCACGCCGGGGACGGGGACGCCGTGGTAACCGACGCTTCTAAAAAATATGCCGCAAGGCCATTCTTCTTTTTGTCCCGTCGCGCGCGCCTTCTGTTTCCCTGGTTCTCCGGTTAACTCATTTTTTTCAAAGACCACCTTTTCTACGCGGCCGTTCCCTTTAATTTCAACGGGGCTGCGCAAAAACCGGACGAAAAATTTCTTTCTTTTCGAGGAAGCGCCCGCCGCGGCGAATTTTTGCAAGGTCTCGATATTTTTTTTGCGCGTTAATTCCCTGGCGGTTTCCAGTTCGGCGCGGCTCGCGGGGTTCAGTTCCAGCTCCACGGGGCTCACCACGGGATCGCACTCAGCCAGTTCCCCGAATTCCCGAATCTCAACGGGCGTGAAGGCGGCCTGCGCGGGGCCGCGGCGGCCGACCATATAAATTTCCTGAATCTTGCTTTGCGCCAACGCCTCCAGCGCGTGACTGGCGATGTCGGTATTTTTCAACTCCTCCGGCGTCTTGCACAGGATCCGGCAGACATCCGCGGCGACGTTACCTTGTCCGATCACGACCGCCACTTTCCCGGAGAGGTCGAATTCGCGGCCGCGGTAATCCGGATGGCCGTTGTACCAGGCCACGAATTCGGTGGCCGTGTAACTCCCGGGCAAATCCTCGCCGGGGATGCCAAGTTTTCGGTCGCTTGCGGCCCCGTACGTCAACAAGATGACATCATAAAAATTCTTTAATTCCTGGACACTGATGTCCCGGCCGACCGTCACGTTCCCCAGGAATGAAAAACCGGGTCTTTCCGCGATCTTTTCATAAATTTTGATCACGCTCTTGATTTTGGCATGGTCCGGGGCAACGCCGTAACGGACAAGACCGAAAGGGGCGGGAAGCCGCTCGAACATATCCACGATGACATTCTTCTCTGATCGCAGCAATGCATCCGCCGCGTAGAAACCACTCGGCCCGGAGCCCACCACCGCCACGCGCAGGGGATTTTCTTGCGTGCCTAAAACACTAACCATAAATCAACTCACTTTCCTCATTGAGGGTCAAGTAGCAAGGGTCAGGGAACAAGGCTTTTCCTTGCTACTTGTTCCTTGCCCCTTGCCCCACACATTTTTTCAATGTTTCAATAAACATTCATCCTTGCACCAGTTCCACTCCTTGATTTTTGATATTAGGCCTTGCCGCCGGATGTGTCAAGACGCAAAAAACTTATTTCTTCTCATTCTTCTGATTTCTTCTCATTTCTTCTCATTTCTTCCTTGACATTAATTTCGATTTTGATAATCTAGACAACATGATTATCGGGGTCCCCAAAGAAACGCATCCCGGCGAACAACGCGTCGCCCTTCTGCCCGCCTCCATTGAACGCCTTGTCAAAAAAGGCGCCAGTGTCCACCTCGAGCAGGGCCTCGGCGCGACGGTTTACAAAAACGACGAGGAATACAAAAAGGCCGGCGCCAAAGTGACGGACCGCGCGTCCATCCTCTCCTCTTCGGATATGATCCTCCGCTTGCGCAAGCCGCCGCTGGAAGAAATTTCGCGCCTGAAAAAAGGCGCCATCCACATCAGTTTTCTCGACCCCTTTAATGAATCCCGATTGCTCGAAGCGTTCGTCCAAAGCGGGGTGAGCGCCATCAGCATGGAGATGATCCCGCGCACGACCCTCGCCCAGAAAATGGACGCGTTGAGTTCCCAGGCGAATCTGGCCGGCTACGTTTCGGTCGTCCTTGCCGCCGGGCGGCTGACCAAAATCATCCCGATGATGACCACACCGGCGGGGACGATCGCGCCGGCGCGCGTATTCATTATCGGCGCCGGGGTCGCGGGCCTTCAGGCCATCGCGACCGCCCGGCGTTTAGGCGCGCGCGTGGAGGCCTTTGACACGCGTCCCGTCGTCGAAGAACAGGTCCAGTCGCTGGGCGCGAAGTTCGTCAAGATCGACCTCGGGGAAACAGGCCAGACCAAAGACGGCTACGCCAGGGCCTTGACCCCCGAACAATTGCAAAAACAGCGCGAAGGCATGGCGAAAGTCTGTTCCACCGCCGACATTGTCATTACAACAGCCCAAATTTTCGGACGCAAGGCCCCCGTTATCGTCACCAAAGATATGGTCGCGCGGATGCAGCCAGGGAGCGTTATCGTGGATATGGCGGTTGAAAGCGGCGGCAATGTGGAAGGCTCGCAGCTGGACAAAGAAGTGGATATCAACGGCGTGCGCGTGATCGGGCTGGGGAACCTCCCCGGACACGTCGCGGCGCACGCCAGCCAGATGTATTCCAGCAACCTGGTCAACCTGATCGAATCCTTCTGGAACGCGGAACAAAAAATATTTATGCTTGATACAGCCAACGACATCATCAAGGGCTGCCTGATCGCGCATCAGGGACAGATCGTCAACGACCAAATCAAGAATCTTAAAAGGTAGGAGCACGCATGGAAACACATCTCGATCCTGTTTCCCTCATCAACCTGATATTCCTCTTCGTCATCGCGATCTTTCTGGGCGTTGAGCTGATCTCCAAGGTCCCTTCGATGCTCCATACCCCCCTGATGTCGGGGTCCAACGCCATTTCGGGGATCACGATCGTGGGCGCGCTTCTGGCGATCGGGCTTACGCCGGGCAGCACTTTGTGCACGGTGCTGGGGACACTGGCCGTCATCTTCGCGACAGTCAACGTGGTCGGCGGGTATCTGGTCACCGACCGGATGCTGCGGATGTTCAAAAGCAAACCAACGGAGAACAAAAAGTGAGTCTGGCGATCTTCATCACAATTTGTTACATCATCTCTTCCACCCTGTTCATCGTCGGGCTCAAACGGTTGAGCTCGCCCGTTTCCGCGCGCAAGGCCAACCAGCTCTCCGCCGTCGGCATGTTGATCGCCATCGTCGCCACGCTCCTGACCAGCGGGATGATGGAATGGCAATGGATCGCGTTGGGTTTGGCCGTGGGCACGGGGATAGGCATCCTGGCGGCGACCAGGGTGGCCATGACCTCGATGCCGCAGATGGTTGGTTTACTGAACGGTTCCGGCGGCCTCGCCAGCTTTATCGTGGGCTGGTCCGCCTATCATTACCGGCCCGGCGCCTCTTTGCTGACGACCATCAGCACGTATCTGGCGATTTTGATCGGCGGGGTGACCCTCACGGGAAGTTTTATCGCCTGGGCCAAGCTGGAAGAAAAATTCGTTACCGGCAAACCGATCCTTTTTGCCGGACAAAAGATCGTCAATTCGCTCCTTCTGGGGGCGCTTGTTGTCGGCGGGATCATCTTTTGCGCCGACCCGGCCAACAATTATCCGTTGTTTATCACCATCATGGTCCTGTCACTTGTCCTCGGGGTGATGGTCGTTATCCCCATCGGCGGGGCGGACATGCCGGTCGTGATCTCGCTTTTGAACAGCTATTCGGGGATGGCCGGGGCGGCCACGGGGTTTGTCATCATCAACAGCATGCTCATCGTGGCCGGGTCGCTGGTGGGCGCGAGCGGCATCATCCTCACCAGGATCATGTGCAAGGCGATGAACCGCTCGCTGGCCAACGTTTTGTTCAGCGGGTTCGGCAGCGCGGCCCAAAAGCAGACGAGCGAGGTCAAGGGCGAAGCGAAACCGATCAGCGTCAAGGACGCGTATTATGTCCTGGAGGCGGCGCGCTCGGTTGTTTTCGTCCCCGGTTACGGGATGGCGGTCGCGCAGGCCCAGCACGCGGTGCGCGAATTAGGAAAGATCCTGGAAAATAACGGCGCGGAGGTACGTTACGCGATCCACCCGGTGGCGGGACGCATGCCCGGGCACATGAATGTCCTTCTCGCTGAAGCGGACGTCCCTTACGACCAGCTCTGCGAGATGGACGCCATCAATCCCATTATCGACACCATCGATGTGGCCGTTGTCATCGGCGCCAACGACGTGGTCAACCCGGCCGCGCGCCACGATAAATCCAGCCCCATCTACGGCATGCCCATCATCAATGTGGACAAGGCCAAGACCGTGTTCGTCCTCAAGCGCTCGATGCGCTCGGGCTTCGCCGGCATCGAGAACGAACTTTTCTACTACGACAACACCCGCATGCTCTTCGGCGACGCCAAGGAATCCATCCAGGCCCTCGTCGCGGAATTCAAGTCGGTATAAATTTCGTCCGCTACCTTGTTTTTGGACAGAGGACGAAATTTAAATTCGGATTATCGCCCTTCGCGCGCGAACAACGCCCGCAATTCTTCCTTGGCCTGCTGCAGGATTCTCCGGCGGCCGGCGGGCAGGTTGGTCCCGGCGCGGTTGATGTAGAAGTTGAGCATCGACATCGCGGACGGCAAAGGGCCCGCCTTGCGCCGGCCGCTCGCTTCGGCGGAATCCTTCAGGGATCGCGCGATTGCTCGCGGGTCGTCCCAGGTAAAAATACCGGGGTCCAGGTCAAGGGCGTTACTTTCTTTGGTCACCCGCGCCGACCAGGACCTCCCGCTTCCCCGCGCGACGTTTGTTTTTCTGCTCTTTTCGGCCGTCGTCACCTTTACGCGCCTCCGCCGGCGGCGAAATGCCGCCCGAACCATTGGGCCGCCGCGGCCGCGACCTCTTCCAGGGCGCCGGGCTCTTCAAAAAGATGCGTGGCGTTGGGGACGATGTGAATGCCTTTTTCCACGCGCAGCTCCCGGCAGGCGTCCTGGTTAAGCTTGATCACCACTGTGTCGTTGCCGCCGACGATCAAAAATGTGGGCGCCCTGACCTCCGCCAGCGCGGCCGCGGCCAAATCCGGCCGCCCGCCGCGCGAGACAACCGTCTTGATCAGCTCCGGCTTTTCGGCCGCCGCCGTCAGCGCGGCCGCCGCGCCGGTCGAGGCCCCGAAATATCCGAGGGGGAGTTCGCGCTTTCGCGCCTGGAGCCGGGCGGCCAGCCAATCCGTCGCCGCGGTCAGACGCCGCGTCAAAAAAGGGATGTCAAAACGAAACGCCCCCGTCATCGCGTCCCGGGTTTCCTCATCTTCCGTCAGAAGGTCGAAGAGCAGAGACCCGATCTTCTTCTTGAAGAGATACCCGGCGACAAAACGGTTGCGCGGGCTCAACCGGCCGCTGCCGCTGCCGTGGGCGAAGATCACGATGCCGGCCGCCCCCGCCGGCACGCGCAGGTCCCCGCGCAGGCGAGCGTCCTTGAGCGCGATGACCAGCGTCTCTTCCCATGCGTCAGAGCCGGAAGCTGTTTTCATTTTCGTTCCCCCGCGGTCGCTACATCTTGACGTCGAGATGAGGCGCCTGCTGGAAATTAAGGACCTTTTGGATCCGCACGCGGACTTTGATCTCCTCCTGCGGATAATGCTTCTTGTTCTCCAGCCCCGGCAGGTAACCGTTGAGGACCGCCACATTTTCGATGTCCTCGACCTTGCCGCAGAGCTGGTAACCGGTGTCCTTCTCCGGCCGCCAGATAACGAGCGACACGTTCGGATTTTTTGCCAGGTTGGCAAAGGTGGACTGGCAGGGCCACATCGTCAGGAGGACCGAACCGCCGGGGCCCGCCCCGACATCCTTGACGACCGCGAGATGCGGCGACCCCTCGGCGTCCGCCGTCGCCAGGAACAAATGCCCCACCTCTTTGGCCATCGCGACGGCGCGTTTGATCTGCGTCTGCATCTTTATCCACTCCTCTTTGAGGGGACACAATACTTATTTCCGGGAGGAATTAAGTATCGTGTCCCGAATTCCCTACGAATTCCCTATGTCCCGGATTCCCTCCCGAATTCCCTTTATCGTATCCCGAATTCCCTCCGAATCCTTTTTTATCTGTTCCCTGACGCAATCCGGACATATGCCATGGGTGAATTCCGCCTCAGAGTTTTCCTGAATATAGGCCTCGACCTTTTTCCAGTAGCCTTGGTCATCCCGAATTTTCTTGCAATAGGCGCAAATTGGCAAAAGTCCTTTTAATTGTTTGACCCTGACCAATGCCCCTTCAAGCTCTCTCTTGACCTTATCGAGGGCCTGATAGCTCTGGTCGAGTCTCTCGGACAAACGGGCAAAAACTCCCACCGCTACAGGCGCTATGATGGATGGGCAGATAGTGGCGATAACCAGTATGAGGCCGCCTTGTTCAAGCCTAAATAAATAGATAAGAAAGGAGGTGATGCCGACTGAAAATAATATAGATGTCGCGGTAAAGACTAAAGTCGCCCCCACAAACCCCAACTTGCGCAGCATTTCTCGAAGCATAACTAACCTCCTTGAGTTTCAAATCTCCAGACACATACTTGAACCTTAATTAATTCGGGTTACGTACCTAACCCCCTTGCAAATCCCCAGACATGCAAATCCCCAGACACAAATCCCCAGACACATACCGTAACCTTAATTAGTTCGGGTTCAGGTATGTGTCTGGAGATTTTATTTGCTCTTTTCCAAGGTGATCGTGCTGCTTTGGATCTCCAGGATGTTCGCGACGTCAAAAACACTTTCCGGGATATCTTCAAAGCTGTAATCCGTAAATTTCTGAACGCTCTGCAGGTTCAAATATTCCATTATGGTCCATTGTGTTTCCACTTTCAACGGTACCCCTTTTTCATTCCATATCCAATACTTCGAGTGGTACACCGTATCATCGCCGGGAAAAGACTTTTCTAAAACCGTTGTCTCCTTGCCGTCAATTGTTTCGGCACCCAACACCTTGAAAATGTCGGCGTTTTTACGCGAAATCCCTAACTCAGAACCAGCCGCCCCAGTAAAGGAGGGTTCATATTGCGTAGTAACATTAGAATAGGAATTATAGATATGTGTTCCTGTTGGGGTAAAAACCTGGATTACTTTCTTCGCATTGGCCGTCGGGGAATTAACTTCTCTTCGCAAATAACCTTTTTTGACCCAAACCTTCGTCACAGTGATCCCGGGGTCTCCAGCAATACATTCCGGTAAAGGCCTATCGGCCGTTATCGCCCCCGATTCGGATATCATATAAGACACCGAATCAATCTTCTCGATCCTCGCGATAATATCAGCAAGCAGGCCTTCCTGGGCCAACCCCTGGTTTCCCGGCAGAATAATCAAACCTGCAACGAAGATTTTAATGAAAAGTATTTTCATATCAGTTCGGCCTCCTTGTTATTCCTTTCTTTATTCCGGGGACACTGGACGTAACCTTAATTAATTCGGGTTCAGGTGTGTCTGGCGATTCGTTTTGGGTTCACCGTCGCTTACACCCACACAACCTTAATCTCCCCTTCCACAGCCTTGAAGTCTTTGTCTGTTGTCACCAATTCGCCTTTGCGCAGTTTGGTGAGGGCCGCGGCGAAGCAATCGGCGTAGGGAAGCTTGTACGCGGCCTTTAAGATTGCGGCCTGCCGGGCCAGGACAAGATCAGCTTCGATAAACTCAACGGGGAAGGTCTGGATGAGGTGGGATATCCGCTCCGCCTCCGGGAGGCCGTGCTCCCGGGCGACCGCGTAATACACTTCGCCGAAATTGACCGCGGCCATCAATAATTTCTTATCGGTCTCCGCGGCCTTGACCAAGAGCTCTTTGACCTTCTCATAGCCTTCTTCCTTCTCCAAATAAACCATCAAGGCCGACGCGTCTAGGACTTTGACCATTTTTCTTCCTCGCTTACCTTTTCTTTCTTGCGTTCATCGAGAAGGACTTGCGTCAGCTTGCCCTTGGTCTTCAGGACCCCGGCGGTCTGCTCGAAATATTCACGCGTCAGGGGCTGAAGGACAATTCCGTTGTCTTTTTCAATCACGCACAGCCGGGTCCCCTTTTTGATATTCAGGTGCCGGCGGATCCGTGAAGGGATCACGATCTGGCCTTTGGCGGTCACAGTAGTGGTTGTCATAACATTTCCTCCTTTTCTACGAAAAGGATACCATATAACAATAAGTAAGTCAAATAATATTTAGTACTACAAAATCAAACGTTGGCTACAATTGGCTTTACTCCTTATACGCCTGCGCCAGGCCTTCGTCCAGCAGCCTCTGGTTCAGATATTCCCCTGCGGCGGCCGCGTCGGGCTCGCCGCAGGTCACAGCTCGAATTTCAATTCGATCTGCGGGTTGCGCTTTTTGACTTCCTTCAGGACTTCCTTGACCAGGAGGATCGCGTCGTCAAAGGCCGCGGCCGCTTCCGACAAAGAAATGAGCGCCCCGGCTTCATAGGTGACTTCGTGGCGCTTGCGCCGCATCGTTTCAAAATGGTCGGTCAGGTGACGGTATGACGCGCCGATAAGGGCGGTCGTGGCATCGACCACGGTTTTATGCTGGCCGCCGTCCGTTGGCCTTAGCCCGTGAAAAAGAAGCAGGGCCCGCCCGGCCTTGAGCATCGCGTTGTAGGCCAGCAAGTACGTCGCGCGCTCGGCGATGTCCTTGATCTTTTTGGCTTCGGCCAGATCTCGCGCGGCTTCCCGCAGAAGTTCTTCCACCTGCGTGACGCCCGCGGGTTGTTTGCGCAACCTGCCGGACTTTTCCAAATCCTTGATGACCCCTTCAGACATCGAGACGGCCTTTCAACATAAAGGGGCGTTCTTTGAGGACTGTATTGAGAAATCCCCCCGCCTTTTTCTTTTCCTTCTTAAACTCTTCTTCCGTGTACGCGGTGAAATTGATCTCCCGCCGGAGTTTTACTTCCAGGCCGCGAACCTGGCGGACGAATTTATCCCGGGAGAACTGGCCGACAACGACCAAATCGACGTCGGAGGCCGCGTTCTCCTCTCCCCTGGCGCAGGATCCATAAATGAACGCGCGGCTGATCCCCGGATAATCGTCAATGACGCCCTTTAACGACCCGGCAACGCCTGTTGTCTTGAAAACGATTCTTTTAAGTTCATCAAATAAAGAATACTTCGGATTGAGCACGTAAAACTTCGAATTCCCCCGGACATGAGACGTGAACAGGCCTTCCCTTTCCAGTTTTCTTAACTCGCGCGACAAGTTGCCGGCGTCTTCCTGGATGAGGCCGGCCAATTCCCTGACATAGAAGTTCTCGCCCGCGTGGCTGAAGGTGAAGGCCAGGAGCCTTCTTCTTAATCTGGTGTTCAAGAAAGGGAGCATATTCGGTCCTATGTTGTATATATTACATCAATCGTTGTATATTATACAACGGTGCTTCTTTTAGTCAAGGCGCTATCCTTCATACCTCACCGCCAGGCCTTCGTCCAGCAGCCTCTGGTTCAGGTATTCGCCGGCGGCGGCCACGACGGCGGGGTCGGGCTCGCCCGCCAGGTAAAATACATCCGCCAGATAGCGGCCGTGCAGATCCGACCAGTAGCTTTTAATGATAATAAAATCGCAGGGTTTGAGGGCGGCCTCCACAAACGCTTTGGCCTCCCTGCCTTTGGCCGTGTCGAGTTCGGGGCAGTCGATTCCGCGCAGGCGCAGTTTCTGGCGGGTCACGGCTTTAAGGCCCAGGTCGATCTCGGCGCGCAGGGTGTCGCCGTCAATGACTTTCACGACGAGCGCTTTGTAGGTGTACAGATCTTTAGGCGAGCGCTGGCTGGCCGCGATGTCAAAACCGCCGCCGGCCGACACGGTTTCAAGCACGGGACTTTTAAGCGCGGCGGGAGAAGAAACCCCCGCCGGACGCCACATGCCGAACCCGCAGTCAACAAACACCTCTCCTTGATCCGCCGGGGTGAGCGCCTGCGCCAGCTTGTAGCTGTAGAGCGTGCCGCGGGTGACATTAAGTTTAGGTGACAGGTGTTTCGGCGATAGGGGTAGTTGGCGGCGGTGGCCGTCGATGGAAAGGCGCCTGACGCCGTCGGCGCGCAGACGCGCGGCCAGGTCGCGCACGCTCCAATCTTCCTTAACCGCCTGACGCTCGTAGGCCAGCCTTTCCTCCTTCTTTTCAATCGTGGAAAGCAGCTGATAGTGGCTCCAGTCCAATTCCCCAGACGTCTGGGGAATTGGGTAAGCAATATAGAACTGCCGCATATAACCGAGGTTCGTTTTGGAAAACCCGTCGCCGTATTTCCGGGTGAGGTGCCGGGAGATCTGTTCGAGGAGCGCTTCGCCGTACTGGGCGCGGAGTTTGTTCTTCTGCTCGACGGTGACGATCCGCTTGCCGATCTCCCAGTAGGCGCGGGTGAGGATCAGGTTGAGGGCGCGGCCGCTGTCCTTCTGGGCCCGGGTGTAAATGGCGTCGATCTGGTCCAGGAGGGCCTGGTACTCGGAGGCTTTCAGCGCGCTGGGCATACGGATTTTATAACTTAAACCGCGGGAAGTGTCAATGTGTTTTGGGCAAAGGCGGCAGAGGCCTCAATCACACTACCCCGGACAGGCCTTTTTCTTCTATGATGTGCAACAGTTTCAAGGCCGGGCCGGAGGGTTTCTTGGCACCCTGTTCCCATTTTTGGACGGTAAAAACGCTGGTGTTGATGAACCTGGCGAGGGCCGCCTGGCTTAATTTGAGTTTTCGGCGCAACCGGGCGATCGCCTCCGGGGCATAGGGCTTGACTTCCGGCAAAGCAAGCGCCCTGACTTCCTTGAGGGTGATTTCGTCAATGCTCCCCGTTTTATAGAGGCCTTCCATCGTTTCTAAAGCCATATTTTCGATAGTATTTTTCTTCATAATTGCGCCTCCATCCCCGATATTCTAACTCGCTTCACACAGGCCGCGCTCGAATTCACGGATAGCCCCGCATAACGACCCGTCGGTGATCCCTTCTTTTCTGGCCCAGCAGGCAAAATACTTCGTTTTCAAATAGAACATCGAGGTGTCCCGCAGGCACCAAGTACCATCTGGTACAAGTATAGTACTTAGTACTATGGTTGTCAAATATGGTTTTTACGTGGTTTTTGCGTGTCTTGTCAGGGGGACAATCGAAAGGGGAATGGCCGGAACGCTTAAAGTTTAAGTGCCGGCGGAATATTTGTCAAACTGATTTTGCGGACGGCCGCGCGCGGGCGCGGTTTACTTGAGGTTCTCGATCCCCGCCTTGGTGTTGCCGACCGTGGCGGGCGGGCTGGCGGTGATCCCGACGACGGTCGACACGGGGGTGATCACGCGGATCACCTTCGCCATGACGGTCGAAGGCACGTACAGATAATCGCCGGGTTTCAAAAACACGTTCTCTTCCGTGTTCCCTTCATAAAGCACGGAAAACAAATTGACCTTCCGGACCGTGCTGCCCCTGGCTCCGGGGGTGATGATTTTGGCCTTGCGCATGGCCGCGGCGTCGGTCGGCAGACCGGCCAACATCGCCGCTTCGCTGACGGGAATCGTGTCGGAACGCATCACATATTTTCCGGGCTGGCCCACCTCGCCCAGGACATAGAACACCTTGCTGTTGAATTCCGTGACGGTGACGCTGACCTCCGGAGAGGCGATATACGAAGAAAGGACCGTCTTTATTTTCTCTTCCAGCTCCTCTTTGGTCATCCCCGTGACGTTGATGTCCCCCACGAACTTGTACTGGATCTTGCCTTCCATGCTCACGGGACAGGTGCCGCTGAAATCCGGATGCGACATCACGCTGATCTCCACAACGTCTTCCGGCCCCAGGGTGTAGCGCAAGGGGTCGAAATGTCCGCCGTCCTCTTTCTTGCTCACGGCCGACTCCGTCACCGCGGAGGGCACGTACAACGTGTCGCCGGGTTTAAGGAGCGAATTCTCCTGAAGCGCCCCGCCATAAAGCAGGGCATAAAGGTCCACCTCCCTGGCCGCGCCGCCGTCGGCGCCGGGGGTGACGACCCGGGCTTTGCGCATGGCCGCGGCATCGGTCGGCAGACCGGCCATAAGCACCGCCTCATTGACCGTGATATTTTCCGAACGCATCGTATATTTTCCGGGGCTGGCCACCTCGCCCAGGACATAGAACGCCTTGCTGTTGAACCCCGTGATGGTGACGTTGACCTCCGGAGAGGCGATATACGAAGAAAGGACCGTCTTTATTTTCTCTTCCAGTTTCCCCTTGGTCATCCCCGTGACGTTGATATCCCCCACGAACTTGTACTGGATATTGCCTTCCATGCTCACGGGGTAAGTGCCGCTGAAATCCGGGTGCCGCGCGACGCTGATCTCCACAACGTCTTCCGGCCCCAGGGTATATTTGGAGAAATCAAAATTATCTTTATCCTCTTCCTTTTTCTCCGCCGACTCGGTCACCGCGGCCGGCACGTACAGATAGTCCCCCGAATTCAATACGACGTCTTCGTTCAAATTCCCGGCGTAAAGCAAGGAGTACAGGTCCACTTCCCTGGTCGTGCTGCCGTTGACGCCGGGGGTGATGATCCGGGCTTTATGCATGGCCGCGGCGGCGGTCGGCAGACCGGCCATAAGCACGGCCTCGCTGACCATGATCGTCTCGGAGCGCATCATATATTTCCCGGGGCCGGCCACCTCGCCCAGGACATAGAACGCCTTGCTTTTGAATTCCGCGATAGTGATGTGGACTTCGGGAGAAACAAGATACGCGGAAATGGCCGCCTTTATTTTCTCTTCCAGCTGCCCCTTGGTCAGCCCTGAGACGTTAATGTCCCCCACGAAGCTGTACTGGATATCGCCGTCCAGGCTGACCGTATAGACGCCGCTGAACTCCGGATGCCGCGCGACGTCGATCGCGATCACATCTTCCGGCCCCAGGGTGTAGAGAGAAGACCCGGCCAGGACCCTTCCGGCCGCGGTCGATGTTTCCGGCGTTTGCGCGGTCTGCGGTTGAGCCAGCGATGGCGTTGCCCAAAAGCCGATGATGACAGTCATGATCCATATCGCCATTTTTGTTTCCTCTATTCTTTCTCTATCGAAGGGGTATTAAGCGGGACGGCGCCCTTTAAAAAGCCCGCATTCCTGCCCAATTTAACATTTCACCCAATTTTGTCAACGAATTAAAACAACCCCCCGGGAAGATGGTTTTGAGGAACGCGGGACGCCTACCCTCACTGTTTCGTTTTGGATTTTTGATGAACAAAACGAAACAAGCGTGAGGGTTATTGGCCATAACCTATGGCCAATAAAAATTAAAAAGGCAGAAGGTCCAGGACCTTCCGCCTTTTTACGTGGCTGTTGACCCTCGCGTCAAAAGCGGGCTTTCCGTCCCGCCCCTTACGCCGGGTCAGTACCGCTTACCTTTTGGGGGAGATTAAAATCTTTCCACGAAACCTGGACGTTGAGGCAATGGTGAAAATAGACCCTGGCCACCACCTCGCCGTTCGTCGTAAAAAAGCTCCCTTTGATCTGGAAGCAAAACTTTTCGATCTTGTTGAGCGTGTCGAAAGATTTACGGATAAAGATCTCCGGGGCGTTAACGGCCACCTTCGCCTCTTCCGAGCGGGTGACGTGGTAGAGGAAACTCTTCCTGACCCGGGTCCGGCTTTCCTTGTCTTCGATACGGGAATTGATCGTGATGAGCTTGGTCCCCCGGCCGAGGTCGCGTCGTCTTTTATGGAGTATTTCTTTCATGATATCCCCCTTGGACTATCCTTAAGAAAAGTATACCACGCGGAAATGGCCAAACAAGACGGCGCGGGGGGTTTGGAGAAAACGTTTCCCCGCGATTTACCCGTCGCTGTTTAAGGATTTACAGCGGGCCAGGAAAAATCCGGCGTTAATTCGGGAAAGGTGCCGCGGGATACGGACGACGAGATACGGGATACGGAGGTATTTTACTTCTTTTTAAAATACGGCAAAAAAACGCGCGGTTCCTGGCCGGCCCGGAGCCGCTTGATGTTGGGCCGGTGACGCGCCACCACAAACACGCAGAAAATGACCCCCAGGACGACCAGCGGGAACGTCTGGTTGGTCAAGACCATAATGATGGGCAGGAATACGGCGGCGACGACCGAGGCGAGCGAGACAAACCCGGTCGACAGAAAGACCACCAGCCAGATCAGCAAGGTAAAAAGCAACACGGGACGGATCACGGCGATCTTGAGCGTCAGCCCGATCAACGCGCCGAGGCTTGCGGCGATGCCTTTGCCCCCTTTAAAATCCAGAAAGACCGTCCAGTTGTGGCCGCTGACCACAACCAGCGCCAGCACCACGCGGTGCCACACCTGGGTCAACCCGAAAATGTCGCCGACGAACGTGACCGCCAGGACGCCTTTAAGGATGTCCAGGGCCAGCACGATGGTCCCCGGCCATTTCCCGAGGACCCGGAACACGTTGGTCGCGCCCACGTTGCCCGAACCGTGTTTGCGGATATCGATGCCTTTATAGACCCTGCCGAAAATATAGGCGGTGGGGACCGCGCCCAGAAAATAACCGACCCACAAGGCCAAAACAAGTTTCACGCGCTTGCCCCGTTATTGATAATTTTGATCCCTTTGCGGATATAATCGACCCCTGAAATCGCCGTCAAGATAATCATCGGCAGCCAGACGGCGCTCACCCACGGCAAACGCAGAAGTATCCCCAAAACCGCCGCGATCTGGAAAAATGTCGCCGCCTTCCCCCAAATGGTCGGCTCGACCTCGAAATCGCCGTGAAAAAGGCGGATGATGGCGGCCCCGGAAAGGAGGACCACGTCGCGGCTGATCACGCCGACGACGAGCCAAATGGGAAAATGGACGCCGCCGCCGATGGCGGCGCCGACCTTGTACAGACAGATAAAAGCGCTGATCAAAAGCAGTTTGTCCGCCACAGGGTCGAGGACGGCCCCGGCCTTGGTGCGCTGGCGGTAATGCCGGGCCACGTAACCGTCGACGGCGTCCGAGATGACGGCGAACAAAAAAATCCCTAACGCGACGAGGCGCAAATAATCGTTCTGGGGCGTGTAATACAATACCGTCGCGATCAAAAACGGCACCGCCACGATACGGCACACCGTGATCTTGTTGGCGAAGGTCAGCGCCACCTTATTTCTCCCCGACTGTTTTTAATTTAACCTTGTGGACAGGACAAATTTCCAAACCGGGCGCGTAATGCTCCCCGCCGACCGGGCAATATTTGGCTTTGGGCGCTTCGCCCATTGACGCCGCGATTTTTGACACGGCCTCTCGCGCCTCGGGGTCGGTTTTGATCTGCGCCTCGAGCTCGCGGGCCTCTTGCGGCGTCAACGGCCGGCCGGCCAGGCCGGCGGCGACGGAGGTGATCGCCTGACGCGTTTCAACGGCGGAACTTCTTTTGGCGGAGAGCGTCTGACAGCCTCCCGAGGTTAGCCCAAGGAATACCGGCAAACACCACGCCACAAAATTCGTTTTAAGCCCTTCGCTCATCGCGCGCCTTCCACTATTCATTGATAAACCGCAGACGTTTGACCGGCCAGTAGATGAACTCGGCCCGGCCGATGATATTTTTTTCGGGGACAAAGCCCCAGAACCGGCTGTCGTGGCTGGAGGCGCTGTTATCGCCCAGGACATATATGTGGCCCTCGGGGACCTTGATGACCTGCCCCTCCTGCCCGTAATCTCCGCGGTTGTAATAATAGATCTTGTTGATGACAGGGTCCTCAACGAGCTTGCCGTTGACAAAGATATCCCCGTCTTTGATTTCGACGGTCTCCCCGCCGAAAGCGATGAGGCGTTTGATGAAATCCCTCTTGGGGTCTTCGGGAAAGATAAAGACAATGATGTCCCCGCGCCTGGATTTAGAGAAGCCCGGCAGGCGTTTGTCCGTAAAGCGGACCTTCGGCCCGTAGCGCAGCTTGTTGACCATCAGCCGGTCGCCGACGAGAAGTGTCGGGACCATCGAACCGCTGGGGATCTTGAAGGCCTGGACGAAAAATTCACGGATAAACAGGGCCAACAAAAGAGCGATAACGATCGATTCGACCCATTCGCGCGCGGCGGACTTTTTAACTGGAGGTTGATTCACCATAAAATCTTTTCTCAAAGTCGGGGGCGAGTAGCCCTTGGCCCTTTATAGTTTTAATGCCGCGCGGAACGCTTCCTGCGGGATCTCGACGTTGCCCACCTGTTTCATGCGCTTCTTGCCCTCTTTTTGTTTTTCCCACAGTTTTTTCTTGCGCGTGATGTCCCCGCCGTAGCATTTGGCCGTCACGTTCTTGCCCATGGCCTGGACGCGGGCGCTGGAGATGATGCGTCCGTCGCAGGACGCCTGGATGCGGACTTCAAATAACTGTTTGGGGATCAGGCCTTTGAGCTTGCTGACCAGCGAGAGCCCTTTTTCGTAGGCCGAATCCTTGTGCACTAGGCAGGAAAACGCGTCGCAGACCGAATCGTTGATCAGGATATCCAGCCTGGTGATCTTCGCCGGCAAGAATCCTTTTAATTTGTAATCGATCGAGCCGTACCCGCGCGTGACGGATTTGACCATGTCGTTGAAATCCACGATCACCTCCGAGAGCGGGATGTCGAAGACGACCCGCATGCGGTCCGACACGTATTCGCTCTGCACGAAGATCCCGCGCTTGTCCTTGGCGATTTGCATCACGTTGTCCATGTGTTCGACGGGGGTAAGGATCGTCACGGTCAAGTACGGCTCTTCCACCTTCTGGATGCTGGAACTATCCGGCAGCGCCGACGGACATTCCAGGTCGACGATCTCCCCGCCGCGGGTGTGCACGCGGTAGCGGACGTTGGGGGTCGTCAGGATAAGGTTCAGGTCGTATTCACGCTGCAGACGCTCCTGGATGATATCCATGTGCAACAGCCCCAGGAAGCCGCAGCGGAAACCGTTGCCGAAAGACTGCGAGCTCTCCGGCTCGAAGACAAAGCTTGGGTCGCTCAAGCGCAACTTGTCGATCGCTTCGCGCAGCGGCAGAAAATCTTTGGAATTGACCGGATACACGCCGCAGAAAACGAGCGGGTTCAACTGGCGGTAACCTTGCAGCGGCCCGGCCGCGGGGTTGGCCGTCCCGGTCAAGGTGTCGCCGACGCTCACCTCGCGCGGCTCGTGGATGTTGCAGGTGATATAGCCGACCTCGCCGCTCGTCAACTCCCGCACCCGCACCGCCTCGGGGGCGAACACGCCGATCTCCTCGATATGCGCCTCCCTGCCGGTGTGCATCATCTTGATCGCCATATTCTCGCGGATGACGCCGTTGACCACGCGCACATAAACGATGATCCCTTTGTAAATATCGTATTTCATGTCGAAGATCAGGGCCTGCAGGGGCGCGTTGTCGTCCCCTTCGGGGTGGGGGATGAATTCGACGATCTTTTCAAAAAGGTCCGCGATACCGATCCCCTCTTTGGCGGAAACAAGCTGGATGTCCTTTTCCTTGAAATTCAGGATCTCAATGAGTTGCAACTTGGCGTGGTCCACGTCGATATTGGCGATGTCGATCTTGTTGATGACGGGCAGGATCTCCAGGTTGTTCTCAACGGCCAGATAGTAATTGGCCACCGTCTGGGATTCGACGCCTTGAGAAACGTCGACGACCAACAGCGCCCCCTCGCAGGCGCGCAGGGACTTTTCCACCTCATAGGTGAAGTCCACGTGCCCGGGGGTGTCGATGAGGTTAAAGGCGTAACTTTTGCCGTCTTTGGCCTTGTAGTTGAGCTTGACCGCCGAGGCTTTGATCGTGATCCCCCGCTCGCGCTCCAGGTCCATGTCATCGAGCATCTGGTTGCGGAACTTGCGCTCGTCGATGGCGCCGGCGTGGAGCAACAGCCGGTCGGCCAGGGTGGATTTCCCGTGGTCGATGTGGGCGATGATGGAAAAATTGCGGATGAGGGATTTGTCCATGAAATTAAAAGTCGTCAGTCTTCAGACATCAGACTTCAGCAAAAACTGACGACTGATGACTGACGACTGAAGACTAGGCGCCGTTTTTGATATGCTTCAATATCTCATCCACCGTCCCGTCGACCGTCAGAGGGGTCGTGTCGATGACGACCGCGTCGTCGGCGACCTTCAGCGGTCCAACGGCGCGGGTGAAGTCCTTGTGGTCGCGTTCCTGCAATTCCCTTTTGAGGCTGTCTTCATCGACTTGCTTGCCTTTTTCCCGGAGCTCCTTGATCCGCCGGCGGGCGCGCACTTCAAAATCGGCGTCGAGATAGAATTTGCGCGCGGCCTCCGGGAAGACCACGGTGCCCACGTCGCGGCCCTCGATGACGATGCTCTGGCGCGCGCCGATCTCCCTCTGCCACCCGACCATGATCTCGCGCACGCCGCCGGCGCGCGCGATATAAAACGTCTTGTTGGTCACCTCCGGGGAACGGATGGCCTCGCTGACGTCCTCGCCGTCTAAAAGGACTTTGGTGCCGCTATGGTGGTTCTCCAGCCGGATCCGCGTCCTGCGGGCCAGATCGACCAGACCCGACGCGTCCTCCAGGTTCAACCCCAGACGGACGGCTTTAAGGGTCAGCGCCCGGTACATCGCGCCCGTGTCCAGATAAAAAACGCCCAGCCGCCGGGCCAGCTCCCTGGCCACGGTGCTTTTGCCCGCTCCGGCGGGACCGTCGATGGTGATGGCTTGCGGAATATCTTTAACCAAGGCTGTCCCGTTTTTCTTTGGCTTTTTCAAGATATTGCAATAACCCTTTTTGGTCGCGCTGGATAATAACCTTGCGCAAAAAGGCCAGGTCCTTGACCAGGGCGTCCAGGGCGTCCAGGACGTTCTTGGGATTGGTCAGGAAAATATCGTTCCACACCTGGGGAGGCGAGGCGGCGATGCGCGTTGAATCTTTCAACCCCTGCGGGGCGTGCGGCAGATATTCTTTGGCGACCGACCCGATCAAGGCGTAGGCCAGAAGATGCGGGAGGTGGCTGACCCGGGCGAGGACCTTGTCATGGTCTTCCGGTGATAAAAATTCCACATGACAGCCGAGCCTGGTCCATAAAAATTTTATTTTCTCTTTGGCCACGGGAGTGGTCCTGGCCGTGGGCGTCATGATACAGCGCGCGTTCGCGAAGAGGTCCGCGTTGGCGTATTCGACGCCTTTTTTCTCGGAACCGGCCAAAGGATGCGAGCCGACGAACATCCCCGGGGCCGACAGGGCGCTTTCGGCGCGCTCGACGATGTCCGCCTTGACGCTGCCCATATCCGTGACCAGGCAGCCGCGCTTGAGGTGAGGGTTGATCAGGGAAAACTGCTGAAGGATCACCTGCACCGGCGCGGCCAAAACCACGAGGTCCGCGTTGAAAACGCCTTTTTGCAGGTCGGTAAAACCCGCGTCAATGGCCTTGAGTTCGATGGCCTTATCCAGCGTCACCTGGCGGTGGCTGACCCCCGCGACTTCGCCGGCCAGGCCGTGTTTTTTCAACGCGAGGCCAAGCGATCCTCCCATAAAACCCACGCCGATAATGGTCACTTTGCGAAAAACAGAATTGCGTAACATCTCTCCAAACATGTCAGATCTCCCGCGAAACGGCGGCGGCGACGCTTTTGAGTTCCTTCATCAGCGCCGCGAAACGCTCCGGCTTCAAGGACTGCTGTCCGTCGGAAAAAGCCTCTTCCGGATTCTCGTGGACCTCGATCATCAGCCCGTCGCAGCCGGCGGCGACCCCCGCCCTGGCCGCGGCGCCGACATAATCCCATTTGCCCGTCGCGTGGCTAGGGTCCACGATGATCGGCAGATGGGAAAGTTGCTTGACGACCGCCACCGCGTTGATGTCCAGGGTGTTGCGTGTCGCCGTCTCGAAGGTCCGGATACCGCGTTCGCATAATATAACGTTAAAATTCCCGTTGGCCAGTATATACTCGGCGGACATCAGCCATTCCTTGATGGTCGCGGCGATGCCGCGCTTGAGCAATACGGGCTTGTGCACCTTACCCACTTCCTTCAGTAACGAAAAGTTCTGCATATTCCGCGCGCCGACCTGCAGGATGTCGGCGTAGCGGCAGATGAGCCCCACATCGCGCGGGTCCATCACCTCGGTCACCGTGGCTAGCCCCGCCTCGCGGCCGGCCTCGGCGAGGTATTTCAACCCTTCTTCTCCGAGCCCCTGGAAATCATACGGCGAGGTGCGCGGTTTGAACGCCCCGCCGCGCAAAATGGTGGCCCCTGCTTCTTTGACCTTCCGGGCGAGCGCGTGGATCCCCCCGGCGGTCTCGATCGAACACGGGCCCGCCATCACATGGATACGTTTACCGCCGATCTTGATCTCGTCATTGATCGGGACAACGGAATCTTCCTTTTTGAATTCCCGCGACACGAGCCGGTACGGCGCCAGGACCGGGATGACGCGCTCAACGCCGGGAAATACTTCCAGAGGCGTCACCTGCAGGACGTCTTCGGGGCCGATCAATCCGATGATCGTCCTTTCCACGCCGCGCGAAAGGTGCGCCTTGACCCCCAGCTTCTCAACCTTCTCTACAATATGGCTGATCTGATCTTCCGTGACGTCGGATTTTAAAATAATGATCATAATACCGCCCTTCGGGGGAGATTTTGTCCTTTGGACAAAATCCGGGTTAACGCGTTTAAAAACCGCTTGTTTTCGGCTCCGGTGCCGATGGTCACACGAATGAACTGTTTTAAGCCCCAAAAACTCATGTCCCGCACGATGACCCCTTTGCCCAGCAACGCCTTCGCGATCCCTGAAGCGTCCTGGCGCATATCAATTAAAACAAAATTGGTGTAACTTTCAACATATTTCAGGCCTAATTTGCGCACCCCCCGGTAAAGGACTTCACGCTGGCGCTCAATTTCGCGCGCGATCGTCCGGTAATACGGCTGGTCATTAAGACACGCCAGGGCCGCGGCCTGCGCCAGGCTGTTGACGTTAAACGGCTCGCGGATACGGTTGAGGCAATCGATCATTTCCTCACCGGCAACGCCGTAGCCGACCCGCAATCCGGCCAGACCGTACATTTTGGAGAACGTGCGCGAGACGATGATGTTTTTGTGCTTTTTCAAAAGCCCCAGCGAATCGACGTAGTCTTTGGAACGCACGTATTCGTAATAAGCCTCGTCGATAAAGACGATGATGTTCTCGCGCAGGCCGTTTAAAAAATCCTCCAGTTGTTTCTGCGTGAGGTATTTGCCCGAGGGGTTGTCCGGATTCCCCAAAAAAATAATCCGGGTCTTGTCGGTGACGGCTTTTTGCATCCCTCCCAGGTCGTAGGCAAAATCCTTCAAAGGGACGGCCTTGACATCGGCGCCGGCGATCCTCGCGGCAATGCCGTAGATAAGAAATGACGGGTCCGCGATGATGACCTCGTCGCCGGGGTTGACGAAGACGCGCACCGCCAGGACGATGATCTCATCGGAACCGTTGCCGAAGATAAGCTGCCGGGGGGAGACCTTTAAACGTTTGGCGAGGGCCCGGCGCAGGTAAAAGCAGTCGCCGTCGGGATAACGGTTGACGTCCCTGGCCGCGGCGCGGATGGCCCGCAGCGCCCTGGGTGAAGGCCCGTAAGGGTTCTCGTTGGAGGCCAGCTTGATGACGCTCTTTAACCCCAGTTCCCTCTTGACTTCGTCGATGGGTTTGCCGGGCACATATGGCTGGACGCGAAAAATCGTCTTTTTGGCAAGTTGCCGGATCACACCAAACACTTTCTTAAGATCTTTTTTATTCGATGACCGGGTAGGAACCGACCACTTTCAAATATTTACACATTCCTTCGAGCCGGCCCAACGCCTTTTGCACGTTCTTGTCACTGCGGTGCCCCTCGAAGTCCACGAAGAAATAATAATCCCACGCCTTTTTCTTGGCCGGACGCGACTCGATCTTCGTCAAGTTGATCTTGTTCTTGACGAACGGGGTGAGCATCGCGTGCAAGGCCCCCACCTTGTCCTTGATGGAAAACAGGATCGTCGTGCGGTCCCGTCCCGTCGGCGGGACATCGTGCGTGGCCAGGACCAGGAACCGCGTCTGGTTATGCGCAATGTCCTGGATATTGCTTTTAACGACGGGCAAGCCGTAAATCTTCGCCGCGAGACCCGAGGCGATGGCCGCGGCGCCTTTTTCCCTGCCGGCGCGCCGGGCGGCCTCGGTCGTCGAGGCGACCCAGATCTGTCCGGCGTGGGGCATGTTATCGATCAGCCAGTGCCGGCACTGTCCGAACACCTGCGGGTTGGAATAAATATGTTTGATCTCTTTGAGTTTCTGCGTGCGCGAGAGCAGGTTGTGGGAAATCTTGACCATGATCTGAGCGCAGGCCTTCAGTTCCGAATCGACGAGAAGATCAAAGGTGTGCGTGACCGCGCCTTCAATGGAATTCTCGACAGGGACAACCCCGTAATCGCAGTCGCCGTGCTCAACCCTCTGGAACACATCCTGGATGCTTTCGCAAGGGACATATGCCACACGCGAGCCGAACTTTTTGTTCGCCGCCAGGTGCGTGAAGGAGCCTTCCGTGCCCAGGTAAGCGATGCGTAACGACTTTTCCAGAGCCAGCGAGCTCGACATGATCTCGCGGTAAATGGCCTCGAAATCTTCGTACGCCATCGGCCCGCGGTTGAGCGCCTTGATATGCTTCAAGACTTCCTTTTCCCTGTTGGGCGAATAAATGCCTTTGCCGCTCCTGACCTTTTCCTTGCCGATGGCGAGGCTAAGGCCGGCCCGTTGATTAAGCAGCTGGACAAGCCTGCGGTCTAAAGTGTCGATCTGTTTACGTAAACTGTTAAGCGTTGTTTTCATCGGGTTGTCCTGGTGTTTGCGCGGTGAGCTCGTCGGCGGATACTTGCGCTTGCGCGACGGCCTCGGCCTGCCCTTCTTCCTCCTCCCCGCAGGTCCCCTCGGGGACTCTCTGGAGAGGAGCCTTGGGCCGCAGGGGGCCTATCGGCTGGGGCGCGGTCTGTCCTTCGGCGGCCGGCTCCGCCGGGGTTTGGCCGTCGTCATTGTCCTCCTGCGCCGGCGCCGTTAAATTCGGGAACTCTTCCAGGGTGGGAAGGTCTTCCAATGATTTCAAACCGAAATATTCCAGGAATTGCCGGGTCGTGCCGTACAAAAACGGCCGGCCGGGGACGTCCTTGCGTCCGACGGGCTTGACCAGTTCCTTGGTCAAAAGATGCGCGATGACACCGTCGGAGTTGACCCCGCGGATCAACTCGACATCGGTGCGCGTGACCGGCTGCTTGTACGCGATGATGGCCAGCGTTTCCAGGGCCGGCTTGGACAATTTTTCCTTGTGTTTAGTCTTGTAAAAATCGCGGATATAGCTGACATAACCGGGACTGCTCAACATCTGGTAGCCGCCGGCGATCTCCACGATCTTCATGCCGCTTTGCCTTTGTTCGTATTCCACGCTTAAACTCTGGATGGCTCCTTTGATCTCGGCGGCGTTCAGGGCTCCCAGCACGCGCTTGATCTGGTCGAGGGTCACGGGTTTTTCGTTGACGAACAACAACGCCTCGATGACACCTTTGACATGCCGGTCCTGCTCATTGCTTTCTTGCGGGATCTGTTCTGTCATCATTCTTTCCGTTTCGTATTATTCCGCCCGGCCGTATCGTCAGCGGGGACGGATCTTTTGGTTATAAATTTCATTCAGTAATTCTTCCGTTGTTTTGATCGCTTGAGAACGCTTAAGGGTCTTCTCGATCATTTCCCTGGCCTCGTGGCGTTTGTACTGAAGCTGCAGTAAAACGTCGAGCGCCTCCTCCTGCCAGTGGGCGGGCTGCTTCGCCTTCACCGCCCGCCCTTGCGTGTCCTGGATGAGGCCGAATTTACCCATTTTCCCCTGGAGTTTGGCGACGATCTCTTTGGCCCTCTGGATACCGATACCGGGAAGCGTTTTTAAATAATCGATGTCGCCGTCGTGGATGGCGCGCGTGATCTCCGGGATGGGTTTATCCAGCGCCCGCACCGCCGCGCGCGGCCCGATGCCGGAGACCTTGATGAACTGCAGAAAGAAATCTTTTTCGATCTCGTTGATAAAACCGATCAACATCGGGATCCCCGCCGACGGGCCTATCTGGAAGTAATGGTAGATGACCAGGTGGATATCTCCCTGCGCGTCTTTCGTTTCCTCGACACGTTCCAGGACGAAGGCCGGCACGACGATCTCGTAAAAAACCCCGTGGACATTGACAATGAGCGAATGGTCCTGCTTCTCAACCAGTTTTCCGGAAATGCGCGCGATCATAATTGTGGAGCCCGGATATTTCTACGGGGAACACCCGGCCTTGGGGTCAAGTGACCCAAAGACCGGCAGTGCAAATGAATATACCCCAACGCCAGCGCGAGGGCGTCACTCGCGTCGAGCGTCAATTTGGTCTCATCCAGGCCCAGGGCCTGGGCCACGACCCGGCGGACCTGCATTTTCGAGGCGTTGCCGTTACCGCTTAAGGCCTTCCGTATGCGCTTGACGCTGTGCTCGGCGAGGCCCAGGTCCTTTTGCGCGCACAACAGGCAAATGACCCCGCGCACGTGGCCTAAAATGCTCGCCGTCGTCGGGTGGTTGTAATGCGCGTAGAGCTTTTCAAGGACCAAAACATCTGGTTTGTATTGCTCGATCAACTCGCCCAGCAAACTGTGGATCGTCCTGATACGGTTCTGGATAAAATCTTTTTGCTTCGGCTCGATCGTTCCCGTTTCCAGCAAACTGACCCGGCTGTGCTGATATTCCACCACGCCGTAACCGGTCGCCTTCAACCCCGGATCGATACCGATGATCTTCATTTTTATTGGGCGATCTTGTCCATCTCTTCGTCGGGGATATCGAAATTCGCGTACACGTTCTGGACGTCTTCCTGCTCTTCCAGGGCCTCCATGAGCGACAACAGCGACCTGGCCTCATCGCCGACAACACGCACATACGTGCTGGGCAGCTTGGTCATCTCGGCGGTCGCGATCGGGATGCCTTTGGCGGTGATGGCGTCCTTGACCTTCTGGAAGCTGGCGATATCGCAGGTGATGTCGTAGCTCTGCCCTTCGGAGTTGATGTCTTCAGCCCCCGCGTCGAGAGCGATCTCCATCAATGTTTCTTCGTCGGCCTTGCTCTTCTCGATGGAGAGGAACCCTTTTTTGGTGAAAAGATACGACGTCGCGCCGGGCCCGGCCAGGCTGCCGCTTTTTTTAGAAAGGATATTACGTATCTCCGCGGTCGTGCGGTTCTTGTTGTCCGTCAACCCTTCGATCAATATCGCCACACCGCCTGGGCCGTACGCGTCAAAGGTCGCTGTTTCATAAACTATACCGGGAAGCTCACCAGTCCCTTTCTTGACGGCATTTTCAATGTTGACCAAGGGCATGTTAATGCCTTTAGCGCGCTCGATAGCCGCCCTTAAGCGCGAATTGGAATCAAGGCTGCCACCGCCGTCTTTGGCCGCCGCCGTGATCTCGCGGATCATCTTGGTGAACGCCGCGCCGCGCTTCGCGTCTGTAGTGCCTTTTTTATGTTTGATCTTTGCCCATTTTGAATGACCTGACATTATTCTGTTCCTCCATTATAAAGTCATCAATTCATGCTTTGTGCTATTAATTCGGAAAATCGCCCCTCCATCTTCTATCTTCGATTCTCAAAATAAAAAAGCAGGCCAATAAGCCGGGTTTTGTCCCTCTAAAAAGAGGTGACGGTTATTCAACTAACTCCAAGGATTACTCCCCCCTCCACCGCATTAGGTTCAGGGTCTCGCCTTTCGGCTCGATGGACTCTTGCGGCCTACCCGGGAATCCGAACGAAGCGGATCACTTCGCGTATTGACCTAAAGTTACCGAAAACCCTGTCAATACTCTTCCCCTATTCGGCCTTGCTCCATGCAGAGATTGCTCGTTTCACTTGCCTGTTTGCGCTTCGCCTTTAGTTTGCGAAGCAAAGTAAAGGCGGCAGGCAACTCGTCTCTGTAGCTCTAATCCTCTTACCAGTGATCAGTTATCAGTGCCCAGCGGTCAGAAAATTTTCTGACCACTGAACACTGAGCACTGACCACTGATAACGTCCTGAATTACCAGGATGCATTATCCTTCGGAGCCCGGACTTTCCTCCGCGCTGTTGTCGAACAGCGTGGCAACCATCCTGGCCTGCTTTTTGTTTATATTATTCAAAGAACTGGTGGCTAACTTGTCAGCTTCTTTATTCTTCTCGCGGGGAACGTGGACCAACTCGACGTTCGCGAACTCGCGCTTGAGTTGCTGGACCTGATCATAAAGGAACTTCAATTTCTGGTCCCTGACCTTGTAGCTTCCGGTCAACTGATGGAACATCAATTCACTGTCCGTGAAAATTCTCACCCGCGCCGCCTTCAGGGCCAGCGTTTCCTGCAAGGCGCAAACAAGCGCCGAATATTCGGCGATATTGTTGGTCGCTTCGCCGATGGGTCTGGAGATCTCCGCGATCGTCTTGCCGCCGCGCTTGACCACCACACCGATCCCCGCCGGCCCGGGGTTCCCGCTGCAGGCCCCGTCCACAAATATTTCCAGGATATCTTTACTCATCAAAGATCGTCTTCAAGGTACATGATCCGCTGGCATATTTCGCATTCGACCAGCTGGTCGTGCATCCGGATGGCGTTGATCGTCTGGGGCGGCACGTTCATATGACAGCCGCCGCAGGAATTGTCAGTGATCGGAGCAATGCCTAATCCATCTTTATGCGCCAGGACCTTTTCATAACGGTTCAACAATGTCCGGTCAACACCGGGAAGCTGCTGCTTGCGCTGCGACTCAAGGACCTTGACGCGGTCTTCCATCAGCCTGATCTCGTCCTCGACCTCTTTTTTGCGCGCCAGATATCGCTTTTCCTGCGCCTCGACGACCACTTTCTCCTTGGCGATCTCGCCCTGGACCGCGTCCGCTTCATCGTAGGACAAAAGGATCTTCTCTTCGATGATGGATTTGTCGGCCTTGATGCTCGCGATCTCGTTAAGCTTGATTTGGTATTCCTTATTGGTCTTAAGCTGGGTCAGCTGTATATTGGACTTGGCGATGTCGTCTTCCCTGGCCTTCATCTCCAATTCCAGCTCTTTACGCTTGAGCTGGATACCTTTGAACTTTTCTTCGAGTTGATTCAGGTGAGTTTTGCTAACTTCAAATTTCTTTCTCAATTCTTCGATCACCGCCGGCTTCTCGGTCAAGCCCGTGTTGACGTTATAAATTTCAGCGTCGATCTTTTGAAGATCGACAAGTTTTTTGATCTGGTCTTTGATGGAGATCTGCGTCACGCCGGCTATTCCCTTGCGCTCAATTTTAAACTAACAATATGGACACTGGGGGGATCGAACCTCCGACCTTCGCCATGTGAGGGCGACGCTCTAACCGGCTGAGCTAAGTGTCCGAAATCAAATTACTCGACCTGCCCTGTACCAGAACTTCGCTTCGCTCGTTTCGGTGCAGGGCAGCCATGAACCGATCTTTGATCTGGTTCATGGCTGGGCCCTGCTGGACTCGAACCAGCGGCCAAGACATTATGAGTGTCCTGCTCTACCGACTGAGCTAAGGGCCCGCTAATTTTTAAAGCACTCCGTCCCTGATATAAAGCGTCGGAAAAATCGTTTAAGCATATCATAAGCCCCTGGGGTTTTCAACTTGTTTTCTTGGCCGCAATGGCGAGCCTCGCCTTCGGCGGGCCGCCAAACACCTTTTATTCCAATGGGTTAACTCAAAAACGTAAAGGTCTAAGAGCGCCTGCGGGGACGTCTTCCCCAAAGGAACCCCAATATCAATCCCAGGGAAAAAACCAGCGTCAAGAATATGATCCGCGACGCGCTAAGATGCCAAAAAAGGAACCGGAATTGCATGACCCCGGCGTTCTGCGCGATGATCAACAACGCCAGAAACCCCAGGAAAATGCTTAACGTCCATTTAGAATTCATATTTCTTCCTTTGCCCTAGGACAACCAGCCGCAGAGGCTCAAAGCGGCGATGGTTTTCGCGTCACTGATGCGCCCGGCACGAAAGAGCTTTCGGACTTCAGGCCTGGTCACGGGTTTTGTCCGGATAATTTCATCCGCATCTTTGGTCCCCGCTTGCGGAGTAAGTTTTTCGGCCTTGAAAATATGGATAACCTCGGTCGAATATCCCGGGACCGGATAGATTTTCCCCAACCGCGTGAATACGCCCGCCTTGTGGCCGGTCTCTTCGATCAATTCCCGCCGGGCGCAGGCCAAAGGCCGTTCGTTTTTATCCAAGGTACCGGCAGGGAGTTCCCAAAGATACCGGCCGAGGACAGGCCGGTATTGATACAGAAGAATGATCCTGTCGCGGGAGAGAAACGGGACAATCGTGACGGCGCCGGGATGTTCGATGACATCCACATCCGCGGTGCGGCCGTTGGGCAGTTTCTTTTTGACAACCGCGAAACTGAACTTTTTGCCCTGGAACTTCATTGGTAAAATGGCCCTTCGACTCGCCCCGCGGGACTCACTTAAATGGCCTGGTCTTCTTTAGCCGCCATGTCGAGGAATTGCTTGATCCGCCGGGAGCGGGTGGGGTGACGCAGCTTGCGCAACGCCTTGGACTCGATCTGACGCACGCGTTCGCGCGTGACGTTAAACTCGCTTCCCACCTCTTCGAGCGTGCGGGTCGTCCCGTCGTGGATACCGAAGCGCAGTTCAAGGATCTTGCGCTCGCGTTCATCCAAAGTGTGCAGGACGCTGGCAATTTCATCTTTGAGCATCGACTGCAGGGTGGCGTTCGCCGGGGAAATGGCCCTTTTATCCTCGATGAAATCCCCGAAATGCGTGTCACCTTCATCACCGATAGGCGTTTGCAGGGAAATGGGCACCTGGGAAATCTTCAAGATCTCTTTGACTTTGCTCACCGCGATGCGCATTTGCCTGGCGATCTCCTGGGCGGAGGGTTCCCGCCCGTATTCCTGGACGAACAACCGCGAGACACGGATGATCTTGTTGATCGTCTCGGTCATGTGCACGGGGATACGGATGGTGCGCGCCTGGTCGGCGATGGAGCGCGTGATCGCCTGGCGGATCCACCACGTGGCGTACGTCGAAAATTTATACCCGCGTTTGTATTCAAATTTTTCCACCGCGCGGATAAGCCCCATATTGCCTTCCTGGATCAAATCCAGAAACGACAACCCGCGGTTGATATATTTTTTGGCGATGGAAACAACCAGGCGCAAGTTCGCCTCGACCAGAAGCTTCTTAGCCTTGTTAAACTTGGCCTGGCGCATTTTAATGGTCCGCAGATCTTCCTTAACGACCGGGATGCCCTGCTCCAGCTCCCGCATAATCTTCACGCGTTCACCGCGCAAGGAACGGATGTCGGTCGACTTCCTTCTTGTTTTTACCGTCCGGTCGATTTTTTCCACCCGGTCCAGCCGCTCCTTGATCTCGTTGACGACACCTTCATTAAAGGAGGCCGTGAGTTTAAACTGCGCCAGAATGACGGCGGATTTCTCCGACCCGATCCTCGTCCGGCTCACCTCTCGCTTGATCTTTGTCAGATCGTGGATCAGCTTGGTGCGCCGCTCCAGTTCGTCCTTAATGACGTCTTCGACATTAACTTCATTATTCAAAACCTGGTTGATGACCTGCAGCGCGGCCTTGCGCGCGTACGCCGTCTTGTACAAGGCCTCGGCGAAACGGATCTCCGCTTCTTCGATCCGGCGGGCGAGACTGATTTCATTTTCGCGGGAAAGCAACGGGATGGAGCCCATCTGCTTGAGGTACATCTTCACCGGGTCATCGAGCGGGATGAACTTGTCCGAATAGACCTCTTCCTCCCTGGCTTCCTCGCGCACGCGGCGGATCTCCTGCTCGCGGGACTCCTCATCCAGCTTGTCGGTCAGCTCGACGTCTTCCTCTTCGGCCTCTTCGATGACCTTGATGTCCTTGCCGTCAAGGATATCAAAGACCTTGTCGATCTCCTCGGAAGAATGCACCTCATCGGAGAGGGTCTCGTTGACTTCGGTGTAAGTAAGAAAACCTTTCTTCTTACCCAGCTCAACGAGCTTGTCGATGTCCTGCTTAAAACCGGTCTGTTGCGCGGCTGGTTTCATGCTTTTTTAGACCCTTCGTATTTGATGAACTGGTTAAACTGCTGGGACAACTCGCTGGCCCTGGCAAAATTTCCCGCCGACTCCGCATCCTGGATCTGCTGCAAAATCTTTTGCCGGCGCACCTTCAACCGGTCATGCCGGATACGGTTGACAAAATCCTGATACATCTTCGCGCGGTCACCGGCGATCTCCTCTTCCGTCACGATCCCCGTGAGCATCCGGGAAACGGCCGCGTCCTCAATACTGTTGATCAGATTCACCGCGTCGACCCTTTTGCCGTTTTCAAAAAAATCGAATATCCTCGTGATCGCCGTCCGGATATTTGTGTCCTGAAAATCCTCAAGGGTCAGGTCCTGCTTGACCTTGGGGATCCATTCCTCTTTTTCGATCATCAATTTCAGCAAACCACGTTCGACCGCGCGCGCGCGCGCCTCGTTGACTGCCGGCGGCTCATGAAGATGCGCCGTGACCGTCGTCCCGATCGCCTGGCCGACCTTCTGGTATTCCTTGGCCAGGGCATCTTCGGGAACATCAAGAAAACGCGCCAAACGCTTGAGATATTCCGCCTTGATTAGTTCGTTGGGGAACCGGTAGACCGTCGGCAGCATCCCCGCCGCGATCTGCGCTTTGCCGTCAGGAGTTTGCACGCCGTGACGGCGCGTCAAAACATCCAGCTTGTAATCAAAGATCGTTTGGGCCGCCGCGATGCGGCCACGAAAATCATCCACGCCCTGGCGCCGCACGAATGAATCGGGGTCTTCTCCCGGCGCGAGTGTCGCCACCCGCACTTCCATGCCCTCTTCGATCAACGTGTCGAGACTGCGCATCATCGCCGCTTCACCGGCGGGGTCCATATCAAAAAGCATCACCACGCGCGGCGTGTACCGGCGCAGCAAACGGATCTGGTCGACCGTCAGCGCCGTCCCCAAAGAAGCGACGATATTCCGGACACCAGCCTGGTAAGGGATCAGGCAATCCACATACCCTTCGACGATAACAACACAATCCTCTTCAGCGATGGCCTGCTTGGCCAGATGAAACCCGTAGAGGTGGTGCCCCTTCGTGTAAATGATCGTCTCGGGCGAATTCAAATATTTCGCGCCCTCCGCGTTATCCAAAGCCCGCGCCCCAAAAGCGCGGCAATGCGCGCGCGTATCAAAGATCGGAAAAACGACGCGGTTACGGAAGCGGTCGTAATATCCCTGCCCGCTTTCGCGCGGGATGATCAGTCCGGCTTTTTCCATCAACCCCAGGCTGATCCCCTCTTGCTTCAAATATATCAACAACGCGTCCCACTGCCTGGGAGCGAAACCCAGCTGGAACACGCGTACAGCGTTGAGATCTATCCCGCGATCCTTCAAATATTCCCGGGCGTTTTTGGCCTCCGGGGATTTATCCGAAAGCAACGTCTTGTGAAAGAACGCGGCGGCCAACGCGTTGACCCGCAGGATCGCCTGACGGATATTGTTCGCGTGGTGCGCCTGCGGCGTTTCGTCGCCGGGGATCGTAACGTTGACCTTCTGGGCCAGGAACCTGATCGCCTCCGGGAATTCCATCCGTTCCTGTTTCATCACGAAATTGACGACATTACCGCCGACCCCGCAGCCGAAACAATGAAAGATCTGTTTGTCCGGGTTGACGATAAACGACGGCGTCTTTTCGTGATGGAACGGGCAGACCGCCTTGAAACTGCGTCCCGCGCGCTTAAGCGGGATATACGACGAGATAGTCTCAACGATATCGCAGCGATCGATGACCTGCGCAATGATCTCTTCGGGGATGCGTCCCATGCCGTGTCAATCTCCTGGTGGTTCCTCGATAAGCTTCATCACCTGGGGGTTAAGCCGCTCCCCGGGGAAAAACGGATGAACAACGGCCCCGTAAAACACCTTATAAACATTGCCCGACGTCTTGCTCCAGACAGCCCGGCTCAAAGAACTGCCCACCTGCTGACGGACAAAATCATTATTTAAAAGAACGAACGCCAAAAAGATCAGCCCACAAAGAAAATAGCTCGTGACCAACGACAAGGTACCACCCGTCCATTTGTTAAAAACCGATTTGCGCTCAACCTTAAAAAGGAGCAACCAACCCTCACGGATAACGAAAAAAAGCGCAAAGACAACGGCTCCCCAAAGGACAAACGCGACAAACTCAACAACCCTCTCGGAAATAAACAGCGCTTCCCGCAAAAATTGCGCCAGAGACGGATAATAATGCACGGCGATGAACGTCGAGCAAACAACGCCCCAGAGCCTGAAGGTCTCCGCGATCAATCCTGTTTTGGAACCCACGTAATAACCCCGGACAATGACGCATAACATCAAAACGTCCAAGAGGTTAACATTCAGGCTCAAGGCGTACATAAAAAAATATCCCCGTTCGCCAAAGGCTCGTCAGAGTTCATCCCTGTAAATTGAATGGGTAGAAGTATAGCATACAGATATAGGGGTGTCAAGAAAGCGCTGCCCGGGCGGCCCGGATGCTAATTCTATTACAACTTGAACCATATCAACGAGTTATGGCCGACGTTAGAAGCCGATTTTCAGGCAAAAACTTGACAATCCATATTTAAGGTGCTATCCTTGCCATTAACCCATTTCGGAGCTAGAATATGACCATGCAAATGGATGACACCCCCATCATAGCGGACATGAAAACTCTTCAAGCGAAACTCGGCCGGGCCAGCAGGGACCTGGCCGTGCTCTATGAGATCAGCAATGCCATGCGTACCACGCTCGATCTGGACCATATCCTCTATATTATCCTCACCTGTGTAACGGCCCACACCGGACTTGGGTTCAACCGCGGCATTCTTTTTCTCATCAATCAGAAAGAGCGTTGTCTGGAGCCCCAGATGGCCATTGGGCCGGATTCCGGCGAACACGCCCAAAAAATATGGCAGTACATCTCTGACGTGAAGCCCCATCTCGAGGATCTGATCAAGGAGGAAAATGTTTCCTCCAACATCCAGCGGTCCTCGCTGTTACAATCGGTCAAAACGCTGAAGATCTCCCTCGACCATAATAACCCCAGCCCGCTCGTGCGCGCCTATCATGAGGGGATGCCCGTGCATATCACTCCGGAGAAGATCGGGCAATACCATAACGACATCTTTTTGCAAAGGTTCCGGGCCAACGAACTCGTCATCATGCCCCTGAAGGCCAAAAATAAAGTCAACGGCCTGATCGTCGCGGATAATTTGTTCACGCAAAAACCGATCAGCGAGGACGACCTGCGCCTGTTCATGATGCTCGCCAACCAGGCGGGCCTCGCCATCGAGAACGCCAGCCTCTACGAAATGGTCCGGCACCAAAGCCATACGGATTCGATCACGAATTTGTGGAACCACGGATTTTTCCAGGACCAGCTTTCCAGGGAGATCGAAGCCGGGCGCGCGCGGCATCACGCCTTGACGCTCGTTATCCTGGACATCGACGATTTTAAGAAATTGAACGATACTTACGGACACCACAAGGGAGACATTGTGTTGCGGGAGATCGCCCATATCCTCAAAGATTCCTCGCGGGAAAACGATTACGCCTGCCGCTACGGCGGCGAGGAATTCGCCATTATCCTGACGCAGACGACCAGGGACCAAGGCATGGTCATCGCGGAGCGCATCCGCGAAAATGTGGCGAAACATCCCTTCCAGTTATCTGGGGAGGCCAACGAAGAGAAACTTCACGTCACGGTGAGTATCGGTTTGGGCACCTTCCCCGAAGATGCCCAAACCAAAGAAGAACTTATCGCGAAGGCCGACAAGGCCATGTACATCGCCAAATTCAGCGGCAAAAATCGTACCTGCAGCTGATTCTTAAGCCGCCGCCAAGGCCGGCTCTTCCTTCTTCTCATCGGCAAATTTCACCGAAACGATCCTTGAGATCCCTGTTTCCGGCATCGTGATGCCGTACATGACGTTGGCGCTGGAGATGGTCTTTTTGTTGTGCGTGATCACGATGAACTGCGCGATCTTCGCGAATTCCTTCAAGAGATAGCTGAAGCGCCCGACATTGGAATCGTCCAGCGCCGCGTCGATCTCATCAAGAATACAGAACGGGCTCGGGTTGACCTTGAACACGCCGAAGATCAGGGCGATCGCCGTCAAGGTTTTCTCCCCGCCGGAAAGAAGGCTGATGTTCTGCAACTTCTTCCCCGGCGGCCGCGCGATGATATCGATGCCGGATTCCAGGACATTTTCCGGGTCCAGGAGGACCAGTTCCGCTTCTCCGCCGCCAAAGAGCATTTTGAAGTGGATACGGAACTCTTCGCCCACTTTCGTGAAGGTATCCATGAACATCTGGCGCGTGGAACGGTTGATCCTGGTGATCGTTTCCATCAATTGCGACTTGGCCTCCAGGAGATCGCTTTGCTGCTTCGTGAGAAACTCGAACCGCTTCTTGAGCTCTTCATATTCTTCGATGGCGACAAGATTCACGCTGCCGAAGGCGTCGCAGCGTTTGCGCAAACGCTCGATCTCCTGGACCAGTTCCTCACCGTTTAAGGTGATTTCCGGCACTTGCGCTTCCGTCCCGGGTTGCCTTGAGGGTTCCTGCGGCGTCTCATCGATATTGATCTTGTACGCCTGATGCAGACGGTCTTTTAAACCTTTCTCCTCAAAGGTCAACTCCTGCTCCTTCATCTGCCGATCGTGGATTTCCTGCTTGATCTCATCGATCCTCTGTTCCATGATGGACATGTTCGCGCGGGCGTCCTGGATCCTTTGCGCGACCGTCTGTTTCTCTTGCGCGTAACCCGTCATGACTTCTTTGAACGACTCCTTTTTTTCTTTCAGGGCGTTGATCTTCCCGACCAGGGACTGTGTTTCCTGCTGGAACTGCACCGAACGCGATTCGCCGGCCGTAATTTCATCGTCGATGCGTTTGATCTCCTCCAGCCAGCTGTCCAGGTCCCTAGAAAACATTTCCAGATGTTCCTGCGAGTTCGTTAATTTATCTTTTTGGGATCCCAGCTCGGCCTCCACCTGGGCGATGGCGACCGTAACTTCCTCTTTTTCCTGCGATTTCGCCGCGATCCAGATCTGCTTGTCCTTGATATCGGCCTGGCACCATTCAATGTCCTGGTTGACCGTGTCCAGCTGATAATTCAACTGTTCTTCGCGTTTTTTAACGGCGGCAAGGGTTATTTCGACTTCCCGCAGCTCTGAAACAGCGAGCTCGAGCTCTTCGCGCAATTTGTTCGTTTTTTCCAATACATCTTCTTTTTGCGCCTTCACAACGGAAAGAGACCTCTCGTGGTCATGGATATTCTGCTGGATGCCGCGGAACGCCTGGACCTCCTGCTCGATCCGGGCCGCGTTAGCCGCTTCCTGGGTTTTCAGGTCCGCGATTTCCCCGCGGATCTCCTCGATCTTTCTCGATATTTGCTGCGGATCCAGCTCGATAAACTTCGCCTCGCAGATGATCTCATACAACTGCTGGACGTCGCCGCGGGCAAAAAGATTCTTGAAGAATCCGAGCTTCCCGTTCTGCACGGACTGAACTTCTTTGACCTTTCCAATGATCCCCGTATGGTGTTCCAGGGGCGCGTTCGGGGTGATCAACCGTCCCTCGATGATGGGATCAGGGATATCCTGATATTGCGCGTGAAGGCGTTCGATGAAATCCTTCTGCGACGTATAGAACAATTCTTTTTTCTCCAGTTCATGGATGCTTTCTTTTAATACGGCCAGGGCGCCCCTTAGCTGGTCCAGCAAAGAACCCTGGGCCTCTTTTGTTTTCCCCAAATGAAGGAGCTTTTCATTAAGCGCGCTGGTTTCGCCTTCCACCTGGACAAGCCGCTCTTCCATATCCTTATGTTCTACGGAAACTTTCTCACGCTCTATTTCCAACCGGCGTTTTCGCGCCAACGCCCCCTGGATCTCCCTCATCACATCGGTTAATTCATTGCGGACGCTGACCTGCTGAGAAGTCAGGGTCATTATTTTTTCCTCATTCTCCCGGATCTTTCCCTTGGCCTCCAGAATAACGGACTCACATCTCTTGAGTTCAGCGCGTTTTTCTTTCAGGCTCTGCTCGTTAAATTGCAAACTGTCCTGGATAACACCCAATTCCTGCTTCAATTTTTCGACTTTTTCCTGCTGGGTGCGGCAACGCTCGATTAACTGTTTCTTTTGATCTTTGATCTTTTCATTGCCCAGGCGGATCCCTTCAACGCGCTCCTCGTTGAATCCGATCTGGCGGTTGTCCAGGTCCATTTGTCCGTCCAGCTTGATCTCTTCCGCGTGCACGCCGTTGATCTTTTGTTCCAGTTCCCCGAGGCAATCCAGTTCGCCGGTCAAAAGACCGGCACGCTCCTCCAGTTCCTTGTTCATCACCGCTTCTTTGGACTTCAAGGCCTGGATCTCTTCATTGATCCCGGCGCGTTTCTGTTCAAATGACCCGACCTGGTCCCTGGCCAAACGGATCTCGAGGCGCTCAAGATTCTTGAACTCTTCCTGATATTTGCGGGCCTTGTTGGCCTGGCGTTCGATGGAACCGATCTGCCGGCGGACTTCGATGATAATGTCATTGAGGCGCAACAGATTATTCTCGGTGTCCTTTAATTTATTCAAAGCCTCTCTTTTCCTCGATTTATATTTGGTGATGCCGGAGGCCTCATCAAAGATCATCCGGCGGTCTTCGGGCCTGGCGCTGACGACCAGGTCGACTTTTCCCTGCTGGACCAAAGAATATGCCTCCGCGCCGATCCCCGTTCCCATCAATAATTCCTGGATATCTTTAAGCCGCACGATCGTCTTGTTGAGCATATACTCGCTCTCGCCGGAACGAAACAGCCGCCGGGTGATGGTCACTTCATCATAATCGATGGCCAGCGCGCGGTTGGGATTGGCGAACGTGATGCTGACTTCGGCAAAACCCAGAGACGGTTTTTGGGCCGTCCCGTTAAAAATAACGTCTTCCATCGAAGCGCCGCGCAGTTCTTTGGTGCTTTGTTCACCGAGGGTCCAGCGGATGGCATCAAATATATTGCTCTTCCCGCATCCATTCGGCCCCACAACCGCGGTTATGCCCGGCTCAAAATTCAGAACTGTTCGATCCGCAAACGATTTAAATCCGAAAAGTTCCAGCTTCTTGAAATACATATTTCTCTCCTCGTTTTCGGGTTCGATGACGTTATTTCTTTTTTAAAATGCCTTCGACGATCGTGATGGTCGCCCGCAAGGACGTGAATTTCGGCAATGTTTCTTCCGGGATAACGATACGATATTTTTTTTCGATGCCGGCCAGGATCTCGAGGGCCATCATCGAATCCATCCCCAGGTCCTTGACAAAATGAGCGTCGATACCGATCTCTTGCGGTTCGCTCTCAAGGATCTCGGCCACCAACTCCCGGATATCCTGTTCCACGTTTCTGTTTGTTTTTACGTCAGCCATGCTTCTTCCTCCTTACATTATTTGTTGGCTATTTGCCATCCAGCCAGGCGTCGATCCTGTCTTTCTTGAATCGCCACTGGCCCACGGTCTTGATGGCGGGGATCTTTCCCTTTTTGACCCACTCATAAATGGTCCTTCTCTTCACCCGAAGATATTTGGCCACTTCATCGATTGTCAACAGTTCATGAAAGCGCATATTATTATAGGAATCCATCATATCTAAATTAAGACGCACCTGACCACCTCAATGACAATCATCGACATGCTTCAACAATTTATTACACAGACCACTGCATGTCAACATTTTTATGAATATTTTTTCAATAAATCTCATATATGATTGTTTTTAAGCATTTACTGTATATAAAATTACATAAATTGACATATATTGACATTATGCGACATCGACCAAAACTGGATTTTTGCAACAAACAGACGGGAAAAAATTATGAAGATACGGCGGAGGGAAGTTTTTGCTGATAATCGACGTCGGCGTTGTAGTCGACGCCGGCTAACCCAAAACCAAAGAGCCGTAGAAATTCCTCATGATATCCGTCGAGATCGGCGAGCTGGGCAAGATTTTCGTTGGTCAGCTTCTCCCATCTCGTATTGACTTCGGTCTGGACATCGGCGCGCAGCTCAAAATCATCCACCCGGATGAGCCCCTGTTCGTCAACGGGGATGGGCCCGCCCGTGTAAAGCCGGGCGGCAAAAAGACGGCAGATCTGGGCGATGCAATCCTCATAAATGCCCTTGGATTTCATCACCTTATTTAATAATACAAAATATAAAGGGATGACGGGGATGGCGGAACTGGACTGCGTGACCAGGGCCTTGTTGACGGACACGAGCGCCCGTCCTTTTATTTTTTTAAGACGCCCGTCCAATTTACGCGCCGTTGCCTCCAGATGATCTTTCGCGCGGCCGATCGTCCCCTCGCGATAAATGCTGCGGGTCAGCTCCGGCCCCATATACGAATACGCCACCGCCATCGCCCCCTGAGCTAATAAATCATTTTTCTCCAACGCGTCGATCCAGTATTCCCAATCTTCGCCGCCCATGACCGATACGGTTTGTTCAATTTCTTCTTGAGTCGCCTGCGGCAAGGTCACTGGCGCCAGGGTGTCCGTGGTCACATCCAGGGTTTTGCCGGTGTAAACCTTCGTGATCGGTTTTAAGGCCGATTTGGCGAGCCGGCCGGTTTTGGGGTGTTCCCGACGGGGAGAAGCCAAACTGTAAATGACCAGGTCCACTTGTCCCAGATCTTTTTTGATCGCGTCGACCACCTTATTTTTTATATCATCTGAAAAGGCGTCTCCGTTAAAGCTCTTGGCATACAGTCCAGCCTGCCTGGCCTTTTGTTCGAAGGCGACGGAATTATACCACCCGGCGGATGCCGTGCGTTTGTCTTCCGGCTCCTTTTCGAAAAAGACGCCGATCGTGGCGGCCCCGCAACCAAAAGCTGAAACGATCCGGGAAGCCAGACCATAGCCGTTGGAAGCCCCGATAACCAAAACCTTGCGGGGGCCGTGGCCTATCGTCCCTTGCTTTTTCACGTAATCAATCTGGTCCTGGACATTCCTGGCGCAGCCCAGCGGATGCGCGGTTGTGCAAATGAACCCTCTGATTTTTGGCTGAATAATCATAAACAATATGTTAGTCAGGTACGGACGTTTTTTTGGGGACGATCACGATGCCAGACGTTGTCAAAACGAAACGCCGGGCATCCAGCTTTGGATCATAACCTATTTTTGAATGCGGCGGGATGACGACTTCTTTGTCAATGATCGCGTTTTGCACCTGGGCGCCTTCACCGATGATAACGCTCTCCATGATGACCGAATTCCTGACCCGCGCGTTATCGCCGATCTTGACGTTGGAGGACAACACGGATTTTTCCACATATCCACCTTCGATGACGCATCCACCGGAAACCATGGAATCGATGATGGCCCCTGAACCGGATTGGGTGCTGATCATCCGGATGGGCGGATACTGCTCATGATACGTGCGCACGGGCCAGGAACGGTCATGTAAATTAAATTGGCTTTGCCTGGTCAAAAGATCCATGTTCGCCTGATAATAAGCGTCCCGCGTCCCGATATCCCGCCAATATTTCGGCTTATTGTGTTCATCGACGAATTTATACACATAAACTTTTTTGCCGTTACGTAACATCTGGGGGATGACGTTCTTGCCAAAATCGTGCTCGGAGTCCTGCTTGGCATCCAGTTGAAGCTCATTGATCAAAGCGTCGCGGTCAAAAAGATAAATCCCCATCGAGGCGAGTATGACGTCAGGGTCCCCGGGGATCGTTTTAGGCTTTTCCGGCTTTTCCTGAAACCCGCAGACGTGATCGTTGCGATCGACCTCAATAACTCCAAACTGGGTCGAGTCCGTTTTTGGCACCGGGAGACAGGCGACCGTCACGTCCGCCTTCTTTTCCCGGTGATACTTGATCATATGCTGATAATTCATTTTGTAGATATGATCACCGGCGAGGATAAGAACAAGCTTGGGGTTGCAATCCTGCACCGCGTAGAGATTTTGATAGATGGCATCGGCCGTCCCTTTATACCAATCGGCGCTGATGCGCTGCTGGGCGGGGATGATGTCGATAAATTCCCCCAGCTGGCTCGAAAAAATGTTCCACCCGGAAAGAAGGTGTTTCTGAAGGGAAAATGATTTGTACTGGGTCAGGACATAAACGCGGCGCAACCCTGAATTGATGCAGTTGCTCAACGTGAAATCAATGATGCGGTAAATGCCACCGAACGGCACGGCAGGCTTGGTCCGGTCGCGCGTCAAAGGGTCAAGGCGTTCCCCCCGGCCGCCGGCCATGATAAACGTCAAAACTTCAAAAACTTCACTCATTACAACAACTTCCTTCCCGGTCCACGAGGGCTGAATATGGGCAGTATTATAAATTCACTTGGACAATTTTTCAACAATATCTTATGGCCCGAGTTCTTTTTTGACTTCTTCATCGACCGCGTTGAGCGCGAACGACTGACGAAATTCTTCCAGCGCCTTGGGACGCTCTCCCATGGCCTTATAAACAAACCCGAGCTTCTTGTGGACCAATCCAGGATCCTTCTTAGCGTCGAGCGCCAGAATGTATACCTCTTTGGCCCTGGCATGATCGCCCTGGTCATAAATGATGTCCCCCACACCCACGATATCCCGCGCATCATCCGGGCGCATCTGATGCGCCTTGCGCAAGGTGTTTACAGCCCGGTCGTACTGCCGGTCCTTCGCGTAAGTTTTGGCAAGCAAGAAATATCCCTTGGGGTCTGCCGGCCAAAGTTCGATGATCCTTAAATATTGTTTGATCGCCCCTTCATATTTGCCCATATCAAAATAACACAAGGCCAAATTATGCCGCGTCTGTTTATTATTGGGCATGCCCAGCGCCGCCACCCGAAAATGCATGAAAGCTTCGTCGTATTGCTTGCGCTTGCTGTAAATTTTTCCCATCAGTTCATGGACATCGCCATAGCCGGGAGCGATTCTTATGGCCTCTCGCGCTTCGGCCAGGGACTGGTCGTCCAAATCCAGCGATTCGAGGGTAAAGGCCCGGAAATAATTAGGAAACGGGCTGACCGGGCTCGTCCCCAATTTGAACATGTCCAGCTTGATCGGCTGCCATTGGGCCAGATCGATGGCAAACTGGTCGATGTATGTCTGGTTCTCCGGCACGCGGCGAAGAAAGATCACGGCGTCATAGTCAAAATACACGACCGCCCAATCCTTGTTCTCGTAAAAATATTTCAAGACTTTTTTGGGAATATGCTGGCGCACCGAGTTGAGCAGGGCGCCTGTGAGATGATACTTATTGATCGCATCCTCGAAAAGCGCGCTGTCCCCTTCTTCCCACAGTTTCCGGTATTGACCAAAGAATTTCCCGCCGTAAACTTCCGTCCGCCCGTCGATAAAGACCTTGATCTTGGGGAATACCCGTCCCACCAGGTAAGCCCCGGAATTAAAATCATTGAAGAAATTGCCCCGGATGTCGTTACGTACCAGAAAATCAACGGCCTTATCCGGATAACTGCGCAGCGATACCCCGCCGAACTCACTCTTGCGTTCATACTTGTCCAGGTCATAATAACCCTGAAGCGCGTACCCTTCCACGGATTGAAAAATCCACGCCAGAAACAACAATTTCGCGACCGCGGAGGTCAAATGCATGAATTTCTTATTGGTAAACCTTAGGGGGATAATATCCTTGTGGGAAATGTTCAGGACATTGGTGATGATCACCATATACGCCGCCAGCGCGAAAAAGGCCATGTTGCGCGACGCCTGGATAGAAAAGATGAAAAAAACCAGCCAAAACAGCAAAGCGCTGATATCGATCTGCCGGCGGTTGAAGATGAATGTCACCACCGATATAAGGATCAGTATTTTATAAAAAACAAATTCGTCGCTGGACAACAGCGTTCTCCAATGAAGCGGCCGCTGCAATTCCTGGATATGCTCGAAAAATACCTTATTTTCACCGGAGAGAGAGAAAAATACCCGCAAAGGATACCACGCCCCTTCGAAAGTGTATGGATTGACCAGACAGGCTAAAACGACGAAGACCAATATGACCTTCAGCCGTTTATACTCCTCGCCGTTCAAACGTCCCGACTTGTTCCATTCATAAGGAAGCCGGGCGTGGCGCTTGAGCCATTCGGAAACCAGCCCGATGAGCACGAACAGCGGGCCGAAAAAGAAAAATCCGTGGATGTTGCTCCAGAGGACCTGCGTAATGACCAATGCCGCCACGGACCATCTCTTGTCGATATGCAAGGAAAGGACAAAAATATAAAAAGCGAAAAAGAACAGGCTGTAAAGGTCCGGACGTATCGTGAAACGCTGTTGATAAACTACCGATACGAGATACAAAACGAAGATGAGCATCAACTGCTTGTCTTTGTTGTAGCCTAAAAGCAAAAGCAGGGTCATCGTCAGCGTCACAATGACCACCTGCATCTGGATCAACCCCTCCGGCCCCCAGTTCTGAAAAATATTGTAAGCGATCACCTGAAAAAGCCATTCATGGTTGACCCACGGCGTGCCGGCGATCGTGCAGGAAAGGACATCAGAAAACGGAATGACCCCCTGGGTGACGATGAATCGACCCACACCAATATGAAGCCAGAGGTCGAGGTCCTTGACCTCGAGATGCGCCAGATAGAAAACAAGCCCGAAAATGGCGCCCAAGGGCAGCAGGCCCGCCCAATAACTGAATTTTTTCCAGAAATTCTCGCTCATAAGATTTTCTCTATCTTATCATGCAGTAAAACCACTTCAAGCATCATCCAATAAACTTCCGCGGCGGTTTCCGTTAATCGGCCAGGACCCAATGCCCGTTGCCTTTGTCTGCCAGGCGGGCGTGAGGACCAATCGCGACAGCCTCCTCCCTCACGCTTGTCTTGTAATCGACCGCCGCCGCGAGCAACTCTTTGGTGTACGGATGCAACGGGTTGTTCAACAATTCCCGCGTCGGCGCCGCTTCGACGATCCTCCCTTGATACATCACCGCGATCCGCCGGCTGATCCTGGCAACGACACGCAGATTATGGGAGATGAAAAGATACGTCACCTGGAATTCTTTCTGGAGGCGGTCCAGAAGATCAAGGATCTGTTTCTGGATAAGCACATCCAGCGAAGAAACCGCCTCATCCAGGATAAGGAGTTTCGGGTTCAGGACCAGCGCGCGGGCGATGGCAATGCGCTGGCGTTCGCCGCCGGAGAATTCATGGGGGAAACGTTCCATCATCCCGGGACTTAATCCAACCGTTTTAAGCACCTGCGCGGCGCGCTCCCGCCTCTTCGCCGGTGCTGGATATTCTTCCCACTCCAGCGTCATGGCTTCCTCCAATATCCGGTATATCGTAAAACGCGGATCAAGACTGCTGTAAGGGTCCTGAAAAACCATCTGCATCTTTTGACGATATTCACGAAATTGACGCCCAGGCGTGGACGTAATGTCTTTCCCGTCAAACAAGATGTTACCGCTCTCGGGGGCGATCAGCTTCACGATAATTCTACCCAGCGTCGTCTTGCCGCAGCCGGATTCGCCGACCAGGCCGAGATTCTCGCCGGCCGCGAGCGCGAGGTCGACGCCATCGACCGCCCGCACGAAAGACCGCGGCCGTGACAGGGATCCTCCTTTGACCGGAAACGACTTTCTGATATTTCTTAACTCCAGCAACATTTCAGACCTCAATTGTCTCCATCAGCGTGCGGGTATAGGGGTGCCGGGGGTCTTTTAAAACATCTTTAGTCATCCCCTGCTCGACGATCTTCCCGCCCGTCATGACCGCCACGCGGTCGGCCATATGCGCCACCATCCCCAGATCATGCGTGATCAACAAAATCGAGAGCTTCAGCTCATCCTTTAATTTTCGGAACAATTCCATGATCTTCGCCTGCAGCGTCACGTCCAGATTGCTCGTCGGCTCATCGGCAATGAGCAGCTTCGGGCCGGCGGCGATCGCCTGGGCGATCATCGCGCGCTGGCGCATCCCGCCGCTTAACTGATGAGGATAATTCCCGGCGGCCCTTTGGGGGTTGGGCAACCCGACGAGGTTCAAAAGCTCCAGGATCCGCGCCCGCCGTTGACGCAGATTTAAAGGAGTATGGGCCCGCAAGACCTCCGCGATCTGGTCGCCGATGGAAAAAACGGGATTAAACGCGTAGAGCGGCTCCTGAAAGACCATGCCGATCTCCTTGCCGCGCAACAAACGCATCCGATCTTCAGAAAGGTCAAGGACCTCCCGCCCGTCGAACCAGATGCGCCCCTGCCGGACATTGAATCCCAACGGCAGAAGCTTGAGGACCGCGAGCCCCATCGTTGTCTTGCCGCTTCCCGAACCGCCGACCAGCGCGGTGACGCTTAAAAATGGAATTTCCAGATTCGCCGCGCTCACAATTTCTTTTTGCGCAACTGTCACCGTCAAATCTTCCACAACCAGCAGATTTGAGCTCACGTATTTTCCCCTTCGCTTTTAAGCATCGGGTCGAGACAATCCCTTAAAGCGTCGCCGATGACATTAAAACACGCGACCGTCAGAAAGATACAAAACGCCGGCCAGAGGATCCATGGCGCGAATTTGATCCGGACGATGCTCATGGCATCGCTCAACATATTGCCCCAGCTGGCATATGGGTCCTGGATCCCGAGACCGATCAAACTCAACCCCGATTCACCCAGAATATAGCCCGGGATCGAAAGCATGACGGCAAAAATCGAATACGATAAAGTGTGCGGAAGGATATGGCGGACAATGATCTTGATATCCGAAAGGCCGAGACCCTTTGCCGCTAAAACATATTCCCGCTCACGCAAGGATAAACACATGCCGCGGATGATGCGCGCCAACCCGGCCCATCCGATAAAAGAAAGAATAATGATGATCGCGAAATACACCTGCAGCGAATTGAAGTTGTCCGGCACCGCCGCGCGCAAGGCCAGTAGCAGATAAAACCCCGGGACCATCATCACCATTTCACATAAACGCATCAAAAAATTGTCCAGCCGTCCGCCGTAATACCCCGAAATGCCCCCGACAAGCAGTCCGATCGCGAATGAAATAAACACCCCAATCAAGCCGATCGAAAGCGAAACTTGCGCGCCGTATAAGAGCCGGGAAAACACGTCCCGGCCCCGGGCATCCGCCCCGAGCAAATAGATCCGGCCTGGACTATCAACGCTGAATAGATGATGCCGACACGGAAAAACACCGAAAAGACGATACGTATCCCCGGGGACAAAAAATCGAATGGAATACTTTTGAACAGGATCAATGACATAAATTCTGGCGTTATATTCGTCGAACGTCAACTTCATACCGGGAACATACGGAGCAACGAATCTGCCGTTATCAAAAATCTTAACTTGTGTCGGCGGTGCGTAAGAATAATTCCGGTCTTCATCCTGGAACGAATACGGCGCGAAGAATCCGGCCAGCAGAGCACCGGCATACAAAACCAGCAAAACATACGCGCAACTGACCGCGAGCCGGTTTTGGGTAAAACCGCGCAGCGCTATTTGAAATTCGCTTAAATGTTCCGCATTTTTAGTCATAGCGTATCCTCGGGTCGGCCTTCGCCAGCGCGATATCGGCCAGCAAATTCCCGATGATAAAAAGGACCCCGCCCATCATCATGCTGGCCATAACGAGGTAAACGTCTTTCGAGCGCACCGCCGTAAGCATGAGTGACCCCAGGCCCGGCCAGCCGCAGATGATCTCGATTAAGGCCGCGCCGCTTAACAGCGACGAGAATTCATATCCAAGCAAGGTAATCAAAGGATTGATGGCGTTACGCAGCGCGTGATGATAGACCACACGCCGCTGCGAAAGTCCTTTGGCGTGGGCGGTCAAAATGTATTTCTGTCCCAGAACCTCCAGCATGTTGCCGCGCATGATCCGCTGCAATGCCGCGATCGAGCCGATTGACAAGGCAACCGCGGGGATCGCGAGATGTTTTAAAAGGTCAACCAGCCGGCCCGGCCAGCCAAACGATTCGTAATCCGGGCTATGCATGCCGCCCAAGGGCAGCATCCCCGTCTGACTCGCCCAAAAGAGCAATATCATCCCCAGAAAAAAACTGGGCAGTGACAAGGCAATGCAGGAAAAAAATTGGATAGCGCGGTCGGCAAAACGATTACGGTTTAACGCCGCCCAAATACCCAAAGGGATGGCCACGCACCACGTCAACAGAAACGCCGCCAAAGAAAGCACGAACGTGTTCCAGATGCGTTCACCGATGATCTTGTAAACAGGCACGTTATAATAGAACGAATACCCCAGTTCAAGGCGCAGGAGGTTCTTCACCCACTGGACATACTGATAAAACAGGGGTTTGTCGAGCTGGTAAAGTTGTTCATAGCGCGCGATCGTTTCTTTGGAGAACTGGGGGTCCATGCGCACCGTGTCCAGATAATTGCCGGGGCTGATGCGCATCAGCACGAAGGTCAACAGAGCGATGCCCAGCAGCATCGGGACCGCGACCAGTAAACGTTTAAAGGCATAACGCCACATTTAGCGGGACTCCTCTTTAATATAGAGCTCTTCCGGGTTGTGAAACACGCCGCCGTAACTGGTCGGCTTAAGATTGCCGAACTTATCCCGCACCGCGTAAAGCCGGGCGCTTAAAACCGTATAAATGATCGGGAGCTCTTCGGCAACGATGCGCTGGTACTCGTCGTACAAAACCTTGCGCTTGTTCTCATCGAGTTCCTGCACGCCTTGCGTAAAGATCTCATCGATCCTTTTTTCCCAGTCGGTCGCCGGCTTTTCCTGCATCGGATACCACATGTGTAACTGGCCCGAGGACATCCAGACATTCTTGCCGAAATGCGGTTCGATGCCGCCGGTCAACCCCAGGATGACCGCCTCCCACTGAAAACTCGACGTCAACTGGCTGACCAGGGTGTTGAATTCCAGCGCGCGGAAATTCACTTTCATCCCCAGCCGTTCCAGGTCCTGGCGGATAATCGAGGCAATATCGACGCGATCCGTACTGCCCGCATTGGTGTAAAGACTGAATTCCACGCGGCCGCCCCGCGGGCCTTCGATAACACCATCTCCATCCCTATCGACAAACCCGGCTTCCCTTAAAATTGTTTTGGCCTTATCCAGGTCATAATCATATTCCGCCACGTCGGGGTTGTAAAAAAATCCGGCCGCCGACCCCATCGTGGAACTTTGCGGGTATCCCAGTTTATTGTTCACGATCTCGATGATCTTTTGTTTATCGATCGCGTGCGCCACGGCCTTGCGGAATTCACGGTCCGTGAACCAGGCCAGTTTATATGGCGCCACGAAATATTCCCCGCTGTTGGGATTCTTGCCGGGGTTTTGGTTGAAAAACAAAAACTGGCTGCCCATATCCGGCCCAAGGTCATACACGGTAAAATTCCCCTTTTTCTCCAAAGGTTTGATCATCGGATAATCCATGCCTCTTAAAGCGTACCCATCCAGGGTGCCTTCCATAAATTTCAACAAACCGACGTCGGTACTCTGGACGATCAAATAGATTATTTTCTCCAGATACGGCAGAGGACCGCCTTCTATGGATTTTTTCCAATAATACGGATTCCGCTCAAAGACCAATCGCTGGCCGGGGTCATAACGCACCAGGTTAAATGGTCCCGTCCCGACGATTTCTTTTGGGTCGGTATCAATCCCCCACGTGAAATTGAAACGGCCTTGCGCGACGATTTCTTCCAGCTTATGTTTGGGAAGGATCGCCTGGCCCATCCCGCGCAAAAACGGGGCGAATTTGACCGGTAAAACGAAACGGACGGTATGATCGTCGACCTTCTCGACCGTAAAGGTCTTGTCGTCGATGGTAAAGATATCCCGGGCGGAACTGGGGATGTCAGGATTGTAGATGAGCTTGTTGAAGGTGAAGACCACGTCATCCGCCGTGAAGGGCTGGCCGTCGTTCCAGCGCACGTCCTCGCGCAGATGGAACGTCCAGATCAAACCGTCCTCACTGATGTCCCAGGACTTGGCCAAATTCGGTTCCACTTTTGTGGTAAAAGCGTTGGTGGTCGTCAGGCCTTCGAAGATCAGGTCAGTGACGAGGCTGGTGGAGGTCTCCTTGGCGGTGATCTCATTAAAGGATTTGGGGTCGGAGGTTGTGGCCAGGATAAGCTGCCCGCCGTATTGAGCGGCGCAAGCTGACGCGCTTGAATAAAAAATTGGCAAAAGGAAAGATACCGATAAAAGAAGCGGAAAAACGGTTTTGAGAGAAAAGGATTTTCTCGTCAAAGGACCCCGGACCCTGATTCTGTTATTGTTGTGTTGCCGGGGCCGCAGCTTCGGACACGGGTTCAGACACAGGTGCGGGTTCATCTGCGGGCGCCGGTGTGACCGGTTCCGGTTGCGTGAGTGGCTGCGTTTGCGCAACAGGCTCTTGCGCCGTCGCCGGTTCCGGCACATCCTGCGCGGGCTTTTGCGTCGATACCGGCGGCAGCGCCCGCTCGGTCATCAACGACTTGTTCTTCTGTGAGGAAAGGATGGCCAATCCCAAACACGTGACCAGAAAGAACCCCGCCAAAATTGCCGTCGTCTTGATGATAAAGACGTTCGTTTGGGCGCCAAAAATGGATTCCGCGGAGGCCATGCTGTCGGTCAATCCACCGCCTTTCCCCGGCTGCATCAAGATAATGGCAATTAAAAGAATACAAATAACAACATGGATAAATATGAACAGTCCGGTCATGGTTGGTTTCCCGCCATTTTCGCCATTTCCTTATTATTTGAAGAAATGGCGAGGCTCGTCTCGCCAAAATCATTGAATTTTGGCGGACGGCTTATTTTACGACTCCGCACGCGTTTTTTATGATGGATACAAAAGAATCCGCCTTAAGGCTCGCCCCGCCGACCAAGGCCCCGTCGATATCCGGCTGGGCCATCAGCTCGGCGATATTCTCCGGCTTGACGCTCCCGCCGTACTGGATACGCACCGTTTCGGCGGCTTCTTCATTGTGCATTTTTGTCAATAATTCACGGATAAAATGATGAACTTCCTGCGCCTGGGCCGGGGTGGCGGTCTTGCCGGTACCGATGGCCCAGACAGGCTCATAGGCGATGATCATCCCCTTCATTTCATCCGCGCTAAAACCGGCCAGTGATTCCTTGCACTGGGTCCGGATCACCTCAAAGGTCTCGTTGCTCTCGCGCTCTTTAAGCACTTCGCCAACACAGACGATCGGCGTTAATCCATGATTCAAGGCCGCGCGGATCTTTTTATTGACCGTCTGATTGGTTTCACCGAAATATTGCCGCCTCTCTGAATGGCCGATGATGACATATTCAACGCCGACCTCTTTAAGAAGCGGCGCGGAAACCTCGCCGGTAAAGGCGCCGGAATCCTCCCAGTATAAATTCTGCGCGCCGATGGCGATATTCGACTCCATTAAAATATCGGCCATCACAGAAAGCGAGGTAAAAACCGGGCAAACCACAATATCGACTTCCGTGACCTCGCTTAAACCCCGCTTTAATAAAGTACCAAGTTCGGCCGCCTGCGGGGTGGTATTGTTCAATTTCCAGTTCCCGGCAATGATGGGTTTCCTCATCGGGCGGATGCCTTTTCTTTGGCCGTTAAGGCCACAATGCCGGGTAATTCCTTTCCCTCCAGAAATTCCAGCGAGGCCCCGCCGCCGGTGGAAATGTGCGTCATGCCTTTTTCAAGTCCGAACTTGCTCACTGCCGCGGCCGAATCTCCGCCGCCGATGATCGTCGTCACGCCTTTTAACCCGGCCAGATACTTGGCGATTTCTTTGGTCCCTTCGGCAAACGCATCGATCTCAAAAACGCCCATCGGGCCGTTCCAGACAACCGTTTTCGCCGTCTTTAAAATTTCTTTAAACTTTTCCCGGCTCCTGGGGCCGATGTCCACCCCTTCCCAGCCGTCGGGAATGTCCGTCGCGATCTTGCGTCCCTGCGGTTTATCGAAACTTTCCACGATCACAAAATCTTCAGGTAGGGCGATGTTGACGCCTTTGGCCTTGGCCTTTTCCAAAAGACTCCTGGCCAGGTCAACTTTATCATTCTCGCAAATCGATTTTCCGATTCTTTTACCTTGGGACTTCAAAAACGTATACGCCATCCCGCCACCAATAATGATCGTGTTGGCCCTGGGGATCAAATTTTCAATGAGGAGGATCTTGTCGGAAACTTTTTTGCCGCCTAAAATGACGACGAAAGGTTTTGGGGGATTTTCCACCGCTTTGCCAAGATAGGTGATCTCTTTCTCGAGAAGAAATCCCGCCGAGGAGGTTAAGTATTTGGTAATGCCTTTGGTGGAGGCATGGGCCCGGTGGGCTGTGCCAAAAGCGTCATTGACGTAAATATCCGCCAACGAAGCAAGCTTTTTGGCGAATTCGGGGTCATTCCTGGTTTCAGCTTTATAAAACCGAAGGTTTTCCAGCAGGATAACGCGTTCGGCGCTCGTCTCAATGGCTTTTTTGACCGCATCGCCGATACAATCCTCCAGCCGCAACACCTTCTCCTTCAAAAGTTCTTGCAATTTCTTGGCAACCGGCTTAAGCCGCATCTCTTCAACGACTTGTCCTTCCGGCCGGCCCAAATGGCTCATTAAAATAACTTTTTTGGCTTTCTGGTCCAGTAGATATTTAATGGTGGGTAATGCTTCGCGGATACGCCTGTCATCCGTGATATGAAGCTTCTCATCCAACGGCACGTTAAAATCAACGCGGACAATGACTTTCTTGCCTTTCAGCTCAATGTCTTTAACGGTTAGTTTGTTCATCCCTTCCTCTTTTATTCGAGTGACTTAACGCAAAAATTTTATATATTATAACCAACCCCATTTATTTGTCAATTCAATCCTGCCGGCCGCTCAGGCCGCTTAATCTTTTTCCTGCATAAACGCAGGGTATTGGTTTGTTTCCATAAACTGTTGTAACTGGCCAGCCAAATCATCCCGCTGCAGATTCCTTAAATCACTGATTTTGTTTAGGACAGCGTTCTCATTTTTCACGAGATGATATAACACCCCTAGTCGAGCAAATGCTTGAGCGCATTTATCAAGCCGACTACAATTGATTCTTTGATAATACTCAATGGCGTCCGCATATCTTTTTCCCGATTCATAAACCCGGGCCAAATAGTAATTAACCTTCGCGTCTTTGGGCATAGATTGATACGCTTGCTTTAAATATCTCAAAGCATAGGATGGGAAACCATCCTGAAAATAAAGAACCCCAGCTTTAAAATAAGCTTCCCCGAAAGTATGATCTAACGCGGCAGCTTTCAGATAGTGCTCCAACGCCTTTCCCCTATCTTCATGCGCCTCATACAGCTCACCCAATCCATAAAAAGCATTAATTAAATTCGGATCAAAGTAGACAGCCTTTTGGAAATAATTGACTTTTTTCTCAAACGAACAATAAAAACAATCTTTCCCCACCTTATAAAATATTGCACCATATCGCGGGTTCAATGTTATTCGTTGGAGATAACAAAAAAAGATGACAAAAGAAATCAATAAAAACAGGCAAACACGGGCCGTGCTCCGGCCAATCTTTATAATACTCATTTTATTGTTACCCTCTTTTTCAATTTGATCGGATTCCCGCTGATTTCCTATTTTGGGAATTGCCACGATAAGCCCTAGTATAATCCACATAAAACTTCCCAGCTGAACAGAATAAAAGTTCGTGTCAAAAATACTATGGGTAAGAAACCCTACAAATCCAGACGTAATACCCAGCAGTAACATTCCAAGAAAGGGATCCGAAATATAGACATCCTTAAATGCCCCATTCTTAAAAACCCTTAGCAGAATCCACAAAAATGACAAGAAACCCGCAACACCGATTTCAACAAGCATCTGCAGATAGCAGTTATGCGGATATCCACCCCACACAATCTTATATTGAGGGGCAACCGATGAATATGCATTGATGCCAACACCAAAAACCGGATAATCTTTGATGATATCAATAGCCTCTTGCCAATAACCACGCCTTCCCGAGCCATTCACCGTGGAGGTAAAACTCGCCGCCTTCTGCCATACGCTGCTTAAAAAAACCTTGATGCGCTCTTGACCGGAGCCAACCCCCGGGGTTTGATATTGTCCGTGTTCACCCAGGACAGAATCTACGCCTTTTTGAATAACGGGTGGCGCCTCACTGGGCTGCGTGTCTTCCATAAGAACATCTGTCATCAAATTAATATGCCGATACTCCCTCAATTGCGGGTAAAAAATGCCAAAAAATAAAAGGACAATCACCAAATTAGTCAATACAAGCCGACCTCTTTGCAAGCAAAAATATATGATGGCAAACAAAAAGCCAAGCCATGCTCCGCGCGAATAAGTCAATCCCAAACACACCGATGCTGTTAAAAACAAAATTAAACTGACCAGGGCGTCTATCCTGGATATAAAAGGCTTCCTTCCCAATATCGTTTTTTCTTCGTGTCTTACAAGAAACAGTGTGGTGCTCAACAAAATAGGAATAATGACAACCAGATAAGCGCCAAAATCATTCGGATGCCTTAAGCTTGAAGAAATTCTTCCATTAAAAATATTCCCGTGTATAAATTCACTCCCCAGACAATATTGATAGATGCCATTAATGCAGATGAGGGTTGCGGATATAAAAAATGCTTTGAAAAATAATTTCAATCGTTTCCGTGAATTTATGCATTCAATAAAAGTAAAGTATATAAAAGCGCTTTGCAATGTTTTCCCTAAAAACCCTTCCAGGCTGACTGCTCGATGATGGCTTAAAAGCATCGAAACAAGATTAAAAAATAAAAAAAAGGCAATGGGGACGGTCAAATAATTATTAACTGGCTTAAATGATTTGAAAAAAAACGCGAATTTGCTGAAGAAGGATCGGATGGATGCGGAGTTTCTCTTAAGGCTCTGATGAAAACAAGCTCCTCGTTTTAAAAACCAACAAATCAGGGGTAATGTGCTGAAAATTTCTGTCAAGGCAATGGAAATGGGCAGAAAATAAATGAGCGCATAAAAAGAAAAGGCCATCGTCTTGTCGCACCAGCTTATAAATCTTTCAACCTTGGCCATAGTCTAATCTCAATCCAATCCGATGTAATTTCTATACCATTGAATCGTTCTCTTCAAACCCGTCGCCATATCAATCTTTGCTTCGAATCCAAATTCTTTTTTGGCTTTTGAAGTATCCAGGCGACGGCGCGGCTGACCATCGGGCTTGGAGTTGTCCCAAACGATTTCCCCGCTAAATTCCGTTAATCGAACAATTTTCCTGATCAAGTCCTCGATAGAAATCTCGAACCCAGCTCCCAAATTGACGGGATCGGGCTTGTCATACTTCTCCGCGGCCAAAACGATCCCGCGCGCCGCATCATCCACATATAAGAATTCGCGTGTGGCGCGTCCCGTGCCCCAGGCTACAATATGATCACTTCCATTTCTCTTGGCATCAAAACATTTCTTGATAAGGGCAGGAATGACATGTGAGGATTGTGGCGAGAAATTATCTCCAGGACCATACAAATTGATCGGCAATAAATAAATGGAATTAAATCCGTACTGCTGGCGATACGCTTGAGACTGGACAAGCAACATCTTTTTGGCCATGCCATAGGATGCGTTTGTTTCTTCGGGATAACCATTCCATAAATTTTCCTCCTTAAACGGGACAAGCGTAAATTTGGGATAAGCGCAAATCGTCCCGATAGCAACAAATTTCTCGATGCCAAAACGATAGGCCTGATCAATCAACTGAACACCCATTATAATGTTATCATAAAAAAATCTTCCAGGATTTTCCCGGTTAGCCCCAATGCCACCGACAACTGCCGCCAGATGAATAATCATATCTGGCTTCGCCGTACGCAAAAGACGTTTAATAGCCGGTAACTGCGTTAAATCATATTCTTTTTTTCGGGGAACAAAAATTCCTGTACAACCACGCTTTTGGAGCAAAGAGACAACGGCCTGTCCCAAGAACCCGGCCCCGCCCGTAACAACGACCCTTTTACCTTTCCAAAACTTCATCAGCCTGGCTTGTTCCTCTTGCCATATAACTCTTCTTCCACAATCTTTATGTCGGCATCAACCATCATGCGGACAAGTTGCTTAAAATTAACTTTGGGCTTCCACTTCAACTTTCTCCTTGCTCTGGAACTGTCTCCCATGAGATAGTCCACTTCCATCGGACGAAAATATCGTTTATCGATCTGAACATATTTTTCCCAGTCTAACCCCGCATAACCGAAGGCCTCTTCCAAAAATTCCCGGACCGAACGGGTCTGTCCCGTGGCAATCACATAATCATCAGGATCGGATTGCTGCAACATCAGCCACATCGCCTCCACATAATCACCAGCAAATCCCCAATCTCTCTTGGCATCAAGATTCCCTAAATACAATTTCCGTTGTATGCCGTGTTTAATCCTGGCCAAGGCCATGGTGATCTTGCGCGTCACGAACGTTTCCCCGCGGCGAGGCGATTCATGATTGAACAAGATACCATTACAAGTGAACATCCCGTAGGCCTCGCGATAATTGACCGTCATCCAGTAGGCACACACCTTGGCAGCCGCATAAGGACTGCACGGACAAAAAGGCGTTTTTTCATTCTGCGGACGTTGTTTTATATTGCCGAACATTTCGGAACTGGAAGCCTGATAAAATTTCGTCTGAATCCCCGAATCACGAATGGCTTCCAGAAGCCGTGTTGTCCCAACGGCAACCGTCTCAGCGGTATATTCGGGAATCTCAAAACTAACCTTCACATGACTCTGTGCCCCAAGGTTATATATCTCATCCGGCTTGACCGTTTTGACAATACGATTCAGGGAACTTGCGTCATTTAAATCTCCAAAAACGAGCTTAAGGCGAACTTCTCTTTCGTGAGGATCCTGGTATAGATGATCAACGCGCGCTGTATTAAAAGAACTGGAACGACGAATAAGGCCGTACACTTCATAGCCTTTCTCGAGCAAAAATTCCGTCAGGTATGATCCGTCCTGTCCGGTAATCCCCGTGATTAACGCTCGTTTAATTTTTGCCATTTTATTTCCTTTATCATAACAAACAAAAGCCCCACCATAAACCACAGATATACAGAAAGTTGCAAGGAATAAAAATGATTATCAAAAAAACTGTGAGCCAGAAAGGCGAATATACCCGATACCAGGCCCATGGCAAGAAGAACGAGATTATCATTTTTCATTTCATGGTTGGCCAGCCTGGCAAGAAACGATCGGAACAGATTTACGAAAATCCACAGAAAAGAAACCAGCCCTAGCAGTCCTGTTTCTGCCGCCAGTTGAAGGTACGAGTTGTGCGCATATGCAGGATTGCCCCTATCCGTACGATATGCCTCAAAAATCTGCATAAATGTATTAATTCCATGTCCTAGCCAAGGGCTGTCCTGAATCATCTTGAATGTATCTTTCCAAATATGAACTCGCCAAGAAATTGTCTCATGACGTAAGGGTCTGCTATACAAATCATCCATTAAAATAAAACCAAAATATGCCCACAGAAAAACTAATATAGATAAAATCCCCAAAACAAGATAAAACTCAAAACGCCGCTGAATGAGCAGATACATCACTGTAAAAAATACAACACCAAGGAATACTGTGACCCAAGCCCCGCGGGAAAACGTCACAACCAATAGCCAAACCGTGAAAAAAAATATAAGCGCAAATAAACAACGATTGGAAAAATTCACGTTTTTCCTAAAAATCCCCGCCAAAACGACAGGTATGGCGCATGTTAAATAGGCGCCCAAAGCATTGGCCGTCTTGAATCCCGCCGTTGCCCGCGTTCCTGGCTCAATTGTACGTCCCCCAAAAATATCCTTATAAGTCACATAATACTGAATAAGGCCATCCAAGGAAGTAGCTAAGAGCGTCACCGTGAAAATGCCAAGGACCAGATAGATATGCTTTCTTTCCGTAACGCCTTCGATGACAAGAAAATACACAATAAACCATTCTAATGTTTTTGTCAAGAAATTGGGCAGCGATTGCTGCCAGAATGGACTAGTAAGCGAAGAAAGAATACAAACCGTCCCAAAAACAAAAATCGGCTTATTGAGGGGTGTGACAAGCAACCGGAATGCCGCAAGGTCCCCCTTAAGCCGATGGCACGCGACGCTTCGTTTGATACCCCAGAGAAGCAAACCTATAACAACAGAACTTTCAATAACGGCGGGACTGTATGGCAACCAAAAAATAAGCACACAAAGGAAAAAACGCAGGATCACATTGATTCTGTTTTCAATAAGAGAATGCATCCGGGGGTGGCGGGGGCTAATAGGCTCCCTTACCTTTAATCACGACAGGGATTGTTTGAAGAAGAATATTCAAATCTAGCCAGAATGACCAGTTATTGATATACCAAATGTCCCATTTGACCAATCGGCCAAAGGAAATATCGCTGCGGCCACGAATCTGCCAAAGCCCGGTAATGCCCGGCCGGATCTGCAAACGACGCAATTGCCGCAAATCCTCCCTTTCGATCTGATCAATGGGCAAAGGCCGCGGCCCAACCAAGCTCATGTCTCCTCTTAAAACATTAATTAATTGTGGCAATTCATCTAAACTATATCGTCGCAAAAAACTGCCGAATCGCGTTATTCTCGGATCTCCGCGCATTTTAAAAATCGGTCCATCCACCTCGTTTTGATGACGAAGCTGGGTGATCATCTTATCCGCATCTTTGGCCATGCTCCGGAATTTGTACATATTAAACACCCGACCCTTACGGCCATAGCGTTTTGATTTATATAAAATGGGCCCACGGCTATCAAATTTGATAATTAAACCAATTACGATCAAAAATGGCAAGGAAATTAAAAGCGAAATAAAACTTATTGAAAAATCAAAAAGACGCTTGCCGAACTGCCGGCGATAATTCTGCTCTTCAACATATTCTAAAACAGGTATAAATCCAATATTATATTTAAAAAACTCTCCAGTAGTTAAATCGAAGCCGTGGGGGATAACACGTACGGCCACCCCCATCTCCCGGGCTTGCTCAAGCAGTCTTAAGAAAATATGACTATCTTGATGAATGGTAATAAAAATCTTATCGACAAACTCTCTTTGGGCGATGTCAGGAAAATTGGATATTTTGCCAAAGATCTTTGCTTCTGGCTGATCGACGATAGAAGTCTTAGCGTCGTCAAGAAAACCAATTATTTTTATTCCTAAGCCTGGACGTTTTTTGATTTCCTGAGCCAACGCCATCCCAACTTTTCCGGCACCGATAATAAGTACGCGAAAATTATTGTATCCCTGAGAAACCAAATACTCTACAAACTTTCTTTTAAGAACCCGCCATAAAGACAATAAAATCACCATCGCCAAGACTGTATTCATAAAAACAGTCCGCGGGAAAACATATATTTTAAGGGCGTAAATGGCAGCGATAATGAACAAACTCGAAAAAAATACAGATTTAATAACAAGCCATATTTCAGCCCCTTCCGGCACTTCCCTTCTTGTTTGATAAAGGGTATTAGAACTGAGAAAAAGGATGGTCACCAAAATCCAAAACAAAAAAATGAATCGTAATGGATTCAAGTCTCCGACAAGAAAATATGGGAACGACAAAGGAAAGTCGATCAACTTCTTCCTGGCAAGACAAGAAAGGTACATGGCCAAGTATAGACAGCACACATCTATACAAATATACAGAGCCTTAACAGTGAACTGTTTAAATCCGCGGATCATATTTTATCGCAGCGTTTTCCTAAATTGTTTCGCAATAAATACCAAACGAACTTTGAATTACCTATCAGATATCTTTTCCACAGCCTCTTCGGTTCGCAACAAAGCCGGAAAAACCACTCTAACCCGGAACGCTGCATCCAGCGTGGCGCCTGGGGCTTCATTCCGGCGATAAAATCAAAGGCCGCACCTACCCCAAGCATAACCGGGACATTGAGCTTATTGCGATGTTGATGCATCCAATAATCCTGCTTGGGCGAACCTAACCCAACCCATAAAATATCTGGATTGGCCGCATTGATCCCTTCAATAACCGATGCTTCCTCCAGTTGCCCCACCGCTCGCAAGGAAGGGGAAAAATCTCCTGCAATCTTAATCGCAGGGAATTCTTTCTTCAAGTTTTCCAGAAGGCGTTCCTTCATAAGCGGATCCCCTCCATAGAGATAATGCCGGTATCCTTGACGCTGACCCCAATCGCACACAGCCAGCATAAGATCCGCCCCATAAGTACGACCAATCGCCTTGTGTCCGCTTAACTTCCCCAGCCAAACCAACGGCATGCCATCAGGTGTAGCCATACCAGCCTGATTGATAATGCCGAGATACTCTTTATTTTCAACACAAGCCACAACCGTAGAAACAGGAACAACACAGACATATGTCTTATGAAACGTCTTAATCCAGTCGTTTATAATATCACGAGCTGAATGAAGATTCACTACGCTTATTTTAACACCAAGAATATCTAAACACGGAAGGGACATGGAAGTCCTATTTTTGCCGGGATGGTTTTTTATTCTGAAAATAACTGCAAAGTACTTCCGCGATATAATCTAAATCTTTTTTTGAAAAATATTGATGACACCCGATATAAAACGCATGACGATTTAGGAATTTTGCCATTGGGAACCTGTCTTCGAGATCTTTCCCAAACAATCGTTTATAAACAGGTTGATTAACCAACGGGAAAAGATCGCGTGTTTCAATGCCATGCAATTCCAGAAAATTCACTAAATCGCCTTTGGGCTCATTCTTAACCACGAGACCATACAACATAAACATGTTATCCCGGTCGGGCAATGTAACGGGCAACTGCAATTCTTTTCCAAGTTTCTGAAGTTTTCTGGTTAAATACAGCGCGTTGGCTCGCCGCCCTTCAATAATTTCATCCTTTTCCTCCATCTGGGCTATCCCTAATGCTGCTTCCAGTTCTGTGCATCGATAGGAATAACCAATATCGACGAAACTAAATCTTCTTGCCACTATGTTCCGCAGGGTTTTTTGATCCACATTTTTATCATCATCAATACTCAAATAAGCCGGATCGCGGCCATGATTCATTAACGAACGCATTTTGACATATAGATCATAACTGTTGGTCGTGGTAAATCCCCCCACACCCGTCACGAGAAAATGCGCCGTGTATGTTGAGAAACAACCAATGTCTCCGATAGAGCCGACCTTCTTTCCTTTATAGCTGGCGAACATTGTTTCACAGGAATCTTCAATCACTTTCACGCCATGATGTTTAGCTATCTGCATAATCGGATCCATGTCGGCGGGTAAGCCTAAAAGATGGACAGGTATAATACAGCGCGTTTTGGGGGTAATGGCTTTTTCAATTAATGACGCATTTATGTTAAAATTCTCAACGCTAACATCAACAAAAATCGGCTTCATACGGCACGAAATCACAATATTGGCTGTTGCCACAAAAGTAACCGCCGGGATGATCACTTCATCTCCATCATCCCAGCCGTAGGTGCTCTTAAGGGCATGCAAAGCGATTTGTAAAGCGCTTGTCCCACTATTCGTAAATAAAGCAAACCGGACGCCATGTTCTCGAGCGAACATCTTCTCCAATTTTTGGTGAAATGGGCCATATGAGAGCCGATTGCTTTTAAGTACTTCATTGACCAAGAACTTCGCGCGCTTATTAATTCGCAACTCCCCTACGCCTATTTGTTTGTTAATTCTTTTTTCCATCTACACTCACCACTTTCCTAAATGTTGACGATGCCAATCAAGCACATCCGTCAACATCTTGTCCATGGGAACTTCTCTCTCCCATCCCGTCTTGGCAATCAATTTGGAGTTATCTCCTTTAAAATCAGGCACATCCAGCTTGCGTAATTTTTGAGGATCCTTTTGAATAAGAACTTTGACGTCCGTTTTGGCAAGCAATTTTTGCAAAATGGTGCGTATCGATACAGAATATCCACTGCAAACATTAAAAATATCTGCTTCTTTGGTGTTGTTTAAAATACGGTGATACGCCCTCACAACATCCCGGATATCGGTAAAGTCTCTTTTGGCGTCAAGATTTCCAACCCGGATAACCCCTTCCTGTTTTCCTGATTCAATTCGGGCGATTTGATAAGCAAAATCGGATATTACAAAACTCGGCGGTTGCAAAGGCCCCGTGAAATGAAAGGTCCGTGTTATGCTGATATTTAAACCGTGCATCCTTCGATAATAACACGACAACTGCTCCTGAATCATTTTACTAAATCCGTAAGGATTTACCGGATTAAGCGGGTGCTGTTCCCTTAAGGGCAAGACATCCTTTTTCACTTTCCCATATTCTTCCGCCGATCCCACAAAAAGAATTCTAGGGCTTAATTTACTTGAAATAACGGCTTCATAAAAATTTGTTATTCCCAAAATATTTGTTTTATAAATGGCCCTGGCATTACCAAAAGCCCTCCTAACGGTTACAATAGCAGGCAAAAAATATATCTGCTCTGGCCTGTCGGATTTCAGGATTCTCACTATCTGCGAGAAATCATTTATATCACATTTCTTAAGTGCACACCCCCGTAAAAATTTTCCCTGAAGTTTACTCAGTTTTGCATGATAAGTACCCACCACTTCTTTCCCCCCAGCGGTCTTTATGAAATTCCACAAATGAATTCCCGTAAATCCACTGATACCCATGATGAGTATTTTGCTCATTGCCGATACACTGCCTCCAAATGAGTAAGAAGCTCTTTCGAATACCGCTCCCAACTAATATTATTCGATACAAAATCATAAGCATTGCGCGCCAACTGGTCCTTGAATTTCTGATTAGAAATCAATCTCGCAATCGCGCGCGCAATTTGTTGTGGAGAATTTGGCTCTACGATAACGGCGTTCTCGCCATCCGTCAAAATCTCAGCCGCTCCACATCCTGCGGTAAGGACCACGGGCATTCCGGAAGCCATGGCCTCGAACACAGACAATCCCCACGTCTGGGGATTGTTTGGAAAAAGAAAAATATCCAACCTTTGAAAAAACTGCAATAGTCGATCATGGGAGACGGGTCCGTGGAACCGAACACGATCCTCCAGCCCTAGGCGTTTAACTAACCTTTTTATTTTACGCGTATATCTTTTGTCCCGATCAAGGGCTCCCACATGTTCAATGGACACATCGTGGCCCAAACTATTCAAATGACTTAACGCTAGTACACCGTCTTCGACGCGGCGATGTGGGAACAGAACACTTAACATAAAAATTGTATATTTTTGCTTATTGCCGCGTTCTACATACCGAAAGCTGTTAATATCAAGCCCACTTCTTACCACAACACTTTCCATGTGGAAATTCTTCATTAATAGATTTCTATTTAAATTGTCCAAAACAATAATTTTATCAAATTTTTGAATGTATTTACGGTACCGACTCCTGAAATGATAACCAATGGTTTTGGGAAGATGCCCCGTGTTCCACTTATAAAGCGGCATATCATTCATCATCCAAACGACGGGGCGTTTGTATTTCTCCCGCCAAAGTCCAGCGGTAACATACGTTCCGCTGTCATGAGGGTTAAGAACATCGATATCATCATCGATTATTCTCAATAACTGTTTATGCTTAATACCCCAGAAAAAAAGCCAGTATTTATAAAAATACTCGACCGAACGGGAAGGATAATCGCTGGCTGTCGAATCACGGTTCAGCTTGACATAGCGAATATCTAACCCCTCGCACAATTCCGGATAGCATCCTTCCTTGTCAAAAAGATAAGCATAAATAACTACTTTATGATTGGTCATGGAAAGATACCGCGCCAATTCTAAAACTTGTCGCTGTGTCCCCCCTTTAATATCCAGTTGCCAGACCAAAATTCCTATTTTCATAAATATACCTTTTTTAACCCAAGCACCTCTTTATCCCACCGATAAAATTGTCAACCATATTTTCCATCGTATATTTTGCCGCCGCGATACGGCAACGATCACGAATCGACCCAAGCTGATCTTTATTTTGAAAAAGACGGATGACCTCGCGCGCATACTTTCCCACATCATTTTCGGTAATAAATCCATTCTCACCATTGATGAGATATTCTATTTCAGGGCTGTGAAAAGGATATACGGTCGTAACAAGCGGCTTTTCAAAAACAAAACTATCCAACACAACCAATCCCACCAGCCCAGGCATCAACACAAGATCTGACAGCAAAAAACATAATACCTTGTTTCGGGAATAAAGAGGCCCCGGCGCAATAATCCAATCGTGCTGCTTTCGTGCCTCTTCCACCATTCGACAATCTGGTCCATCACCTACAAAGATCATCTGAAAATCAGGAATTCTATTTTTTATCAACAAACACGCATCAAGCAAGAACCCAATCCTCTTATGGGGATGCATTCCTCCACAAAATAAGCCGACATTTTTAGACCTCAGTCCCAACTCTTCTTTAAAAGAATCTAATTCTGCCTTGGAAACATGACTTTTTGCTTTTATTAAGGCGTCTGTATCAATGGCATTATCAACGATAGTAATTTTCTCTTTGGGAAAACCCGTTGCCATAACATCATCGGCGATGCCTTGCGTGTATGCAAACCACCAATCAACGCAGTTAACCAACTTCGCCTTGATCCTGTTTTCGAAAGCGGTTACAGGGAGTTGTCTGTTAAGGCCATGCCCCCAAAAAGCCAGCTTATAATTCGAGAACCTGCGTTTGGCTATTAGAAAATAATTAAGCAACCATTTCATTTCTTGTTGAACTATTATCAAATCAGCACCCGCAAGGAGCCGTGAATATGGTTGATAGATGAGACTAAATTTACCTATCTTAATATATTTCTCCCGAACAGCCTTGGCCCACGGCAAACAATCCAGATAACCAATCGATTGATCAAAGCCATCACCTAACCCATGAATAAATTCGAGGTCGATTCTGTCAGATTCCAGCCGTTGCTTTAATTTCTGGTAAAAAGGCATACGGTACTTTGTCAGCACCCTTTGGATAATAGCCACTTTCGGCATAAAGAATCTTCCTACGCTTTTTTGTGATAATAAGGATGATACCACCCATGGCATTGTTTCAAATCGGAGGTTTGTTCCAGTTGTTTATACCAAAGAGGCTTGCCCATGATATCCTTTTTATTCTCGCAAACAAAAAAATAACACCAATATAACGACGCCCACTTCAGTCCCAATAGTCTCGTCCCATATTGCACGATTCTTATCATCATTTGTATCAAGCGCAGCGCCCCCAATGCGATAAAGCGGTTTCGAATGCTCGTCTTTAAACTTTCGCCGACATTATCTTTATTCCACACCGGTCCCCACATCTTTAATTTGATCACTTTAAAAAAATTTTGCCTCAAAAATTGCTTAAAAAATCCTACGGTAATTAGCCCCGGGTATATCATGAGGTGACCCCCTTGATAATTAGGGACGCTTACAATAAATTTGCCCCCCGGCTTAAGCACCCTTTGGATCTCCAGCAAGGCGTGATACGGATTTTGCAAATGCTCAAAAACTTCCAGACAAACGACAACATCGAATTGATTTTCAGCAAATTTGAGCTTTTCACTCGATATATCGACCAGCTGATGATCTACAACTAACTGCTCAATGTCATTTAAAGCAAACTCGGCGACATCAACGGCATAATATTGAACTTTTCTAAAATGACTGATATTCTTTGCAAACTCACCGAAAGCGACACCAATCTCTAAGACCAGATCCCCATCTTTGACCTCTTCGATGGCAATTTGAGTACGGGAAGTCAATGTGCCCGGCGTATCTTTATAAAGGCTTCTGGAAGATTCTTTAATGCCCATTCTTTAACGATTTAATTGCTTGGAAAATGTGCGTAGGATTGAAGGCGTTTATTTGCAAAAAAAAGATCGATCTGGTCCTGGCACTCAACAGGTTCGAAAAAACACCTGCGATAGCTTGGGCGATAACCGTTGCCCAGGCGGCTCCTTGAAGACCGAAGGCGGGGATCAAAACGATATTTAAACATACGTTCACAATTGCCCCCAGAATGACATAAACCATCGTATAAAACTGAAGATTTTCATTAATGGCCCACTTGCTGCGCATTACGCCCAAAAAGACAAAAACGGTAGCCCAGATATGTATAGTTAAAATCGGGATAGCGGGAACATAGTGTTTTCCGTACAGCAAAAGGATAATCGGTTTAGCAAAAACGGTAAACAGCAATGACACCCCCATGGCAGGCCAGACAAGAATTGCCAATAAAGCTTGTAATCGTTTTTTATAGACAGTTCCATCATTGATTTTCGAACTAACAATGGCAGGGAATAAAGAACTCGTAACAACAAGCGGGAAAAAATAGAAAGCCTCGCTAACTCTTACGGCAGCGGAATAATATCCAACGGATATGGTATCAAGCATCTCATTGATCATGATCTGATCGATGCGCATATAAATGGAAACGGCAATCCCGGAAATAATGATGGGCCAAACGGCTTTTAATAAACCTTTGCATATAGCAAAATTGAATCGCCATTTGGCAATGTGCTCTCCTGTATGCCAATAAAGAATAATTAAACCCAAACTTGTAATACACGCCTCGACAAGAATAACATAAACAAAATAAATTAAAGGCATCTTGAGTCGAATAAAAGTCAAACATAACAAAGCAGTGAAAACTAATGAACCGAGCTGTGCACAAACGACATATTTGGCCAATACTCGCGACTGAAAATAGAAATCAATATTATTAAAAACCTGGAAAAACAATCGGAAGGACATCATAAGAACAACCATACGCGTAAAAAAATCAACAGTCAGCATATCCGTCACAATATAAATAAGATAAATGGCTACGACAGATCCCACTAAACGCATGAAAAATGTTGTTCCAAGGATCATGTCCCTTTTTTCTTCCCTTTTAACCAACTCTTGAACAACAACATCATTAAGACCCAAATCCGACAAGACTTTAAAAAGAAAAACAAAACTTAACGCATAATTAAAAATACCAAAGTGCTCCGGCCCCAGATAGCGACCCACCTGTGCCCACACAATCATGGCCATCAACGTGCGTGCTATTTTTTCCAAAAAAAGATAGCCGGTATTCTTTGCGTATCTCTTCAACCCACTGACTGAAAACATAGAACTCTATTCCTTCGCATTTGCAGTTTTTCGTTTAAATCGTTCTAGGGTTTGCTGATAAATATTCATCAAAATTTCATAATTCTTTTCCGCGGTATACTTCCCCTCATACTCCATACGGGCAAGTTTCCCCATTCGCTTGAGGCGCTCGTCATCTTTGGCCAACCAACGGGCCTTTGCCCTTAAATCTTCGATATCACCCGCTTCAAAAATCCGTCCGGTTCCTTCATCTTGAAGCATTTCTTTAATCCCTTCCAAAGAACTCGCCAAAACCGGCACTCCTCGTGCATACGCCTCTAAAATTGTTCGCGGAGAATTATCCTGGCTGATAGATGGCATAATCAAAAATTTAGCACCCCCCAAATATTGCAGGAACTCCTGGTCAGGCCGATACCCTAAGATTTCGACATGATCCATCTTCTTGGATTGAACCCATTGTCTTAATTCAACCAATAAGGGCCCTGTTCCCAGCACTTTTAGTGGAATTTCTGGCAAAGTTTCCCAGGCATTCAATAATACCCGCACGCCTTTCTCCTCGCTTAAACGCCCCACGTAAAGGGCATAATCGCCCATCTGTGTCCGGAGAGTCGGATCAGGATAAACAAAATGCGGTTTAATATAAAATTTATCACGCGCGATACCCGCCTGGACAAATTTCTCGCGGCTGTATTGGTTCGCCGTAATATAAGAATCGATTTGGTGCAGCCACGTCCCCCTTCGCCAATGAAGGTTTTGCGATTTAACAACACAAGCCGTTAGAAAGGATGAATCACGATAACATCGATACAGCACACTTCTCCAGCGCGAATGATGGAGGCATTCCTCGCAATAATGACCGTCTCTTAACAACAAGGCATTCGCACAAATCAAGCGGTAGTTATACAAGCTTTGCACTGTTGGGACTCCAGAAGCGTGACAAGCATAATAGACGGATGGCGTGATCATAAAGTGAGTATTATAAATATGAGCGATGTCCGGCTTAAAGTTCTTTATGACCTGAACAATTTCATCAAAAGTTTCTTTTCGCCAATGCATTTGAAACAAGTTACGACCTATCTTTGACCATGAAGCTTTATGGATCTCATGGTTACTGCGTTCAAAAATGTAAACGTCTTGGCCATATTTCTTGTGCAGGGCGCACTCCAGCTGGACCACGGCATCCTCCCCGCCAAATTGTTGATAATGATTGTGGACGACTAAAATTTTCATTACAAATACGATCCATTTAGCGACGATTACATAAACTCATGCAACAGACGGATAAGTTTTTACAAAAGCATTATTCGTTGCTATGACCTCTGATTCCTTGATATCGGTAATTTTGACATGATCGCCGATGTCTTTTGCAAGAATCATCGTCAGCCCTTCCCCGATTCTTTTTTTGTCACGTTTAAGATAATTGATAATATCCTCAACCCTGATTCTTGATAAGTCATATCGGGGGTAGTACTTTCTTAACATTGCTTCGATTTCTTCATATCTTTCCTTAACCAATAATCCCCTCTGGAGTGACAAAAGATTGACGAAGCCCATCCCTACTAAGACAGCTTCTCCATGAGCAATGCAAAAATTGCTGGCTGACTCCAAGGCATGCCCATAACAATGGCCGTAATTCAAAAGATTGCGTCGGCCCGTGTCAAATTCATCTTCCTCAAAATATGACCTCTTGATCTCTAGTGTCGACATGATCATTTGCTTAAGGGTCTCCCCTTGATGCAAATCTTCCGCGCAAAGCGATGCTTTGAGATCGTCAAATTTTTGCCGATTCGATAATAAATGAAATTTAATAATCTCCCCCAACCCACTGTTGAATTGTTGCGCAGTTAACGTTTCACAAAAACGGATATCAAGATAGACGCGATCTGGGGGGTAAAATGTCCCAATCAAATTCTTGCTGTTATCAAAATTAATCGACGTTTTAGAGCCGATACAACTATCGGCTTGAGCCAAAAGGGTCGTCGGAAAGACGACCCATTGAATCCCTCGATATAACGTTGAGGCAATGAACCCGCTGATATCCTGAAGGACGCCTCCGCCAAAGGTCACCAAGACGTCATTGCGTGTGAGCCCGGCTTTGAGTAAAGCATTATAATAATCTGCTAATTTTGAAAAGGACTTATTTTCTTCTATGGCTTCAATAGTCAGACAAAAATCCTGTCCGATAAAGCCTTTTAGACCATCCTTATAACGGTTGAAAAAATTCTCATCCACGAAAAAGAATAACTTGCCATATTTAAAATTGGAAAACAGATTTTCGCGCTGTCCCCAAACGTCATTCACCATCTCCAGGGTATAATCTTTGATTTTCGATTTGATTTTCATCGTATAGTGGCGCCGCCGTCGACGACAACGGCCTGACCGGTAATATAAGTATTCAATTCGGAACATAAAAATATGGCCGCCTGGCTAACTTCAGTCGCTTGAGCAAGCCTTCCTAACGGAATTTCTTTGGATAATTGCTTAATTTCTTTTTGTGTCAAAATGCCTTTTGTTAAATCAGTAAGAATAAACCCCGGACAAAGGGCATTAACCAAGATATTATTCGCTGCCAAGTCTAATGCCGCGGCCCTTGTCAGCCCAATTAATCCAGCCTTACTGGCAGAATAGGCACAGCGCTTTTCTTTAGAAACCAAACCGAAAATCGAACTAATGTTAAGGATCCTGCCGCCCTTTCGGTCCCTTTTCATAATTTTTGCCGCTTCTTTCATCAAGCGCATCGGCGCGGTGAGATTGATTTTTATAATTTTATCCCAATGATCTACGCTGATTTCATCGACCGGTTCAATAATATTAATCCCAGCATTATTAACCAAAATATCCACCCCGGGAAGTTGGTGCAATTTTCGACAAAAAACATCCGTACTTTGGTCATCGGACAAATCGAGAGACCAATATTCCTGCCGCGCTTTTGAGGAAAATCGTTGGGGTTTTGTCCCTGTATAAATCACATGACAATCCAATTGGGAAAGCTGATCGGCGATGGCCTTCCCAATACCTCGGGTGCCTCCCGTGACAATGGCCACCTTTCCCTTAAAAGATAAATAATTTTTAGGCATACGCAGATTATGCGGGGATATTTTCTTTTTGTTGATAGACTTTTTCGATAAGCTGCATTAACTTGATAGCATCTTTCGTGTTTCCAACGGAGACTTCTTGTTTTTCGCGTATGGCATTGATAAAAACAGTCAATTCCCGCTCCCAGGAACGATCCGTATGAAAAGTAAGATGCTCTTCGTTCGTCCATTGCGCGGCCGGGGGCTGTGTACGATTCTGGGCAATCGTCATGATTTCATCCCCATAAGCGTTTGAAGTTGTTTTAAGGCCATTGATTGTGATATAGCCTTTTTCCATAAAAATCTCTAAAGAAAACAAATGCCGCCACTGAGTCATGGTGGAATGCAATTGGGCCACCTGCCCTTTTTTATTTTTGAAGATCGCGAAAACATTATCTTCAATGTCGAGCTTCCAGTACAAATTCGAAACATAGGCTTTGACTTCTTCAAAATCGTTACAGAACATTAAAAATAAGTCGAGCATATGGAGCCCCTGATCCAGAAAAATGCCGCCGCCCGCAATTTTTTTTTGGGATCGCCAATCCAAGAAAAATTTTTCGTCCACGCTCTTGCCATAACGACCCCTTAGCCAAAGAATTTCTCCGTATTGACCGGTATTAATGAGTTCTTTGGCATAAATCATGCTTTCATGATGACGATGATTAAAACCAAACATCAATTTCAATGGCTTATATTTTTTTTCGGCCGCGATAATTTCCTGTAATTCCGCCATATTTCTTCCAGGGGGCTTTTCAGAAAAAACATGTTTTCCATGAACCAGCCCTTGAATGATAAATTCTTTGAGTAAATTATTGGGGGTACATACAATTACCGCATCAATATCCTTATTTTTAAATATGTCTTCAACCTTTGTTATTCTTTGAACACCCTCGGGTAATTTCCTTTGAGAATCCACTTCACAAACAGACAGAACCCGACACCCCGGGAGATTCTTGAGAGTGTTATAGCGAATCGCTCCCATCTTTCCAAAACCGATAATACCAAAACGTAATTCTTTCATGATGTTATTTAATCAAGGGAGGACTATTCCAATCGGCTAAATATTGTAAATATCCGCTTTATAAGCCCGCCGATTCTTCTCAAACCATTGATAAGTTCTCTTGAGGCCTTCCTCTAAATTGACTTTTGATCTCCATCCGCACAATTTTCTGATTTTGGCCGTATTGCAACAAAGCCGGTCGACCTCGCTTTTTTGAGGTCTCATCCTTTCTTTTTCATATCGGATCTTAACAGAATTCTTCGACTTCTGCGCTAGATGCGCAATTAAAAAAGCTAAATCTTTTATCGAAATCTCGCGACCGCTGCCAGCATTTAAAACTTCTCCAATGCATTTATCGGATTCAGCCACACTTAAAAAAGCATTAACCGTATCGGTCACAAAACTAAAATCTCGCATTGTTTCAATATTGCCCAACTTAATGCTGCTAGTATTAAGATACATTTGGCTCATGATTGTTGGGATAATCGCCCTGGCGGATTGCCGTGGCCCAAAAGTATTAAAGGGTCTTAGCACCGTAACCGGTAAATCAAAGGACCGGTAAAAAGATAAAGCCAATTCATCGGCCGCGGATTTGGTCGCGGCATAAGGCGATTGGGGATTGATAGGATGTTTCTCATCCATAGGGACATATTGGGCCGTCCCGTAGACTTCGCTGGTGGAGGTGTGAATAACTTTTTTCACCCCATTTCTAAGGGCAGATTGTAAAACGTTTAAAGTTCCTTTAATGTTGGTATCCACGTAACTATCGGGCGAATGATAGCTAAAAGGAATGCCGATTAAAGCTGCCAAATGCAAAACGACATGAACACCTTTAACAGCTTTATCGACCCCGTTGGGATCGCGTATATCCCCACAAAACACTTCTATTTTCTTTAAACTATCTTTCGGCAATGTATCCAACCATCCCCAGCTATTGAAAGCGTTATAATATGTGAAGGCACGCACCTTGCACCCGCGGCGCAAAAGCTCCTCGACCAGATGACTGCCAATGAACCCATCAGCACCCGTTACTAAAACTTTCGAATTCTTCCAGCTCACTGAAGTTTCTCCTTGGAAAATTTGGTTTCCTTTAATTTTTGCGCATAGGCCATCGTCATGCCCAACAAACTCCAGAAGGGAATGGCATGATAAGGAAATTCAAGAATATCCATAAAATTTGCCATCACCAACCAATTGACAAGGGCTACGCTTAATAAAATGCCTGGAAGAGAATTTAAGCGTAAAAAAGCCCGGATAAGTTTAATAATCATCGTAAAAATGAAGATAACGAAAAGAAAACCTATAATGCCGGCTCTATAAATCATATCGAAATAAGAATTATGCATGGCAATCCATCCGTCCCGTCCCCATTCGCCCGCCGCCCAACCTAAAACCTCGAGGTTTTTCGATCGAAAAGGTTTTCCAAAATCGAATCCCACCAGGAGAGCCCTATTATCCCCCTTAAAATCATTGAGGACATCTTCCCAAATAAAAATTCGAAACAAACTATTGGATAAAGCAGTCTCCGTTGCCCGCCCATAAATCCAAATGAGCTCATCGCTCAAAAGCCTTTTCTCAATATCATTTTTTATCTTCAGTTGCTTGACGAGCAAATCCAACAATGCCAACCTTTCGATTGAAGCGACGAGGTGATTGGCCTCCTCCAGTTGAGCTGTCAGCCTTTTACGGGCGGCGGCGGAACCCTGCAAAAGATTTTCTCGAAGCTGCTCATCGATACTATACAGCTTGGCAAGACGATCGATAATATCTCCTTTAATGTTTGTCAATATTTCATCTCTGTTTTTCATCAATAATTGAACCAATCGCTGTTTAAACTGCCCGTCTCCCTGCCCTTCTATTTTATCTCGACCCAACGATGACACATCGCGTCCGTCCGCTTCTGCTACGGAAAAAACCGGAGAGGCGTCCTGCTGCTCTACGATCCCTTTCACTTCTTGTCGAACAATAACGGAAAAAACCCCGGGAACAATAGGAGGCTCTTCTTTTTTAAGTTCTTCTTCTAAAGATATCTGACGGTCGCTGGATGCATTCTCAACAGCGGCCTTATTATCCGACAACATTTTGGAAATTTGAAGAGAGATTTTCTCTTGAGCCTTATTCTCCGACTGCTTTTCCTCTTTTTGTCCATGAATTTTTGGGACGGCAGTCTTATCCCCTACCCCTTGTCCAAAGTATTCTCTAACAGAAAAATCCTCTGCCTCTTTATTCCATCCCAAGGATTTCATTACATCTTTAACGAGCAAGTCAGATTTTTCTTCCTCTAAGGCACGATTATAGCTGATCTTGCGATCTATCTGATTGTTGTAAAGTCTAACCGTTTTAATTTCTTGGGGGTTAAAGGACCCCACCTTCTGCTCCATGATATGTTTACATTCACGATAACTATTCATCAGGGATCGAATCTTAACCAATGACAAAATATTCCTAACATTCCTGCTCGAATAGACTCCCGCGATCATAAGGCCCATCAATACTGCTAAAATACAAACTTTATAAATAGTCCTTCCTTGAATTTGCTTAAATAACAAAACCGACAGAAGCAAGAAACTTGCGACAATACCGACAAATTCTGTCCGTGAACAATTAAACATATTAAAATAATTGTAAAAAAGAAGGACAAGACATACTAAAACTACTTTCAAGTTCTTATGCGTCGTAGTTAACGCCAAAATGACCAATAAAATCCCGACCACAAACGTATGAGCTCTCATATATTCAGGAAGCCGCAGGGCGCAAAGCATGACAATGAGCAAAACAGACCTTGTCAGATCATTAAAAAAGTGTGGTCGAAAAGCTACATAGCCAAGCAACAAGAAAAGCGAATAATAAAAAAGGGCGCTGTGCCGCAAGGCTAAAGGGCCCCACTGATAATGTCCTGACAAGACTTTGGTAATGACAAAGATCACAAACGGAATAAACCATAGCCAATGCTTGGACAACTGCTGACTATGATTACGCAATTGAACAAAAAATAATATCAAACATACAGCCAGAAGGACCTCACCTACAAAAATGGGGAAACCTAAATAAGGGATTTTGATGTTTAGTTCGGCAAAATATCTTGCTCCTGCCAAATAACCCAAACACCACAACCCGATTAAAAGGAAGATCACATCGCTGAAGTTCGTAATATACTTTTTCAATTCCTTTTTAAACCCTACTCTCATTTTATCTTACCTAACGATAGCTAAAAATCTCTTTAAGCCACTGGTATCGATTCTGGGGTAGCGCACATTCAGAAAAAACTCTCAATAACTTGCGATAAAATTTGCCGTCTAATATAAAAACAGGATATTGCGAGAAAATCCTACACATCGCCACGATAGCTCCTAACTTATTCGATATGAATAACTTAGGAGTATAGTACAATTTCATTTGATGAACCGGCCTTTGGACAATTTTTAAAGAATACTGCTCGCCCATAAATGCTTGCATATATTGGTCAAACAAGGTAAATGCTTTCTTGCCGGCTTCCGGGGAATCTTGTCTTTGATATTCGAGTATTTTTAAAAGCGGCAGGGCCTCGTTAAGTTTTATATTTGGGAAATAATACTGAATCTGATTTAACGTAATTGCCTCGCGCGTCTTGACTTGCTCCTCTCGGAAATATCTTGAATCCGAAGCTTTTAAAACTCTGTATTGTAACAGAATTTTTTTAATATTGGCAAAATTATTTTGTCGGATTAACCGTGACCAAAGCTCATAATCCTGGGGGTAACCTTGGGCGATACCCCGTTTTTCATCATAAAATCCTTCCTTTTCCAAGACATCTTTACGTATTAAAACAGTAGGATGTGTTATACACCAATATGAAAGATCCCCTGATCCTGCCATAAAACATTTGATTTCAATAGGTTCAGTGGGGGGTCTCACTTTCCGCAATACCCTGCCGTTTTCGTCGATATCTTCGGACCAACTGCCCACCACAGCGATTTGCGGATTTTGCTCTAAAAATTCGCATTGAAGCTGTAACCGCTGGGGATAGGCTATGTCATCGGCGTCCATGCGTGCGATATATCGGCCTCTAGCCATCGCAAAGCCGATATTCAAAGATTTGGTTTGACCTAAATTTGATGAATTGCGCACTTTAATAACCCTCTTATCTCTAAAAACATCGATTGCATGAGATGTATTGTCAGTGCTGGCATCATCAATAATAATCAATTCAAAATCAGAAAATGTCTGTTTCAATATGCTTTCAATGGATTGAGAAACAAACCGATCACTATTGTAAACAGCCATGACAACACTGATCGAAGGGACTGGATTCTCCATGACAATTATTCCACAAAAACTTTTAAGTTTTGCGCGGTTACAGGATAAAAATATTGTTCAATATACTTACGTGATTGGTGATATTCCTGTTCGTACCTCTCTTGGTTCAAGGCAAGCAAGGCACTAATTTCGTCCAACAATTCTTCTGCCTTGCTTACTGTCCTTTTTAAATACGGCAGATCAAACAAGGGATCGACGTTAAGAGGATAGTTTATATCCAAATAAATCACAGGAAGTCCGACCAATAACGCTTCCAAACATACCGTTGTCCAAGTATACAATACAACACCACTACGCTTGAATTCTTCCTCTAAAGAAACACCATCGGAAATGATAAAATTTTTTGGTAAAGAAAAATCGATTTGCGCAAAAACTTTTTTTCGAGGTGTGATCGGATGAAATCGCAAAAAAATACTAAAAGTGCTGTTTCCCAATCCTGCCTCACAAAGAAAGTTTAAAACTTTAACAGTATCCTCGACTGTTATCGTTAACGGCACAAAAATATCTTTCTTGCCTGTTCGAGGTATCCGGGGAAGATTAACCGTCTTCTCTTGTCGCAGGGCACATCCTTCGATGAGCTGTGTTGTTGAGTAATCACCGAACTTTTCTAAAATCTCTTTTGTTATTTTGCCCATGGTGACAATTTTGTCAGGCAAAGGCATGATCTGCCCTTCCCTAGCCCCGGGGAAATAGCGAAAACTATTTTTAGATATAAACGCGTGTTGAAAAGCTGTAATCCGTACCTGCGGCTTATGTTTCCTCAAACACATAATCCCCAATTTTTCCCATCCATAATTTTCAAAGGTATAAAGATACTTTTCAAATTGGATATGCCTTAAAACAGCCAATAATTTATGGTAACTCAATAAATTCACATAAAACTGGGCATTGGCAGAATATTGATCAAGTTCATACCTAAGAAGGGCTGTTATATCGATTCCTTCAAAAAAAACTTCCTTTTTCATGTTCACACCGCAGGTCAGACTTTCCCATAAGGTCTTCGCCACATCTTTTATACTGGTAAATATTTCCAAGGGAAGAATATTGTATTTTTTTTCTTTTGCCAGTTTGCCTACACCATCTCGATAGCGCTGCAAAATCTCCGTCACTAAAAAGGTTTCTATATTTTGGGTATTCAAATAATTGATGAGCGGACCAAAATAGGAATCCCTGTAGGTTCCCGTACTATAATTGCGGTGGTCCATGACGGTCTTAATTGCTAGGAGGTATTTGCGTGCTTTAATCTCCTGAAAGCGTTTGGCAAGATAAAATCTGCAGATCCACGACCGATAAATTTCCCGCAACGAAAAAAGAACCGACTTGCAGAGCAAACGCAAATAATTCTGACATTTTTTTCTTAAAATCCATAAATTGAGGTTTGGAACTTGGATTTTTATTCTTCCGGGGTAAACTTTCCTCCAATAAGAGATTAACTCGTAGTCCGCACATAAAACAAGCAGCTCGCCAAACGCACCCCTGCGCATAAACTGTTCAAGATTATAGGTATAAAACAATCTTTGATAAAAAGAGGAAAGAAATTCATTTTTTTCGGAAATAGATTGGCCCCACCAAAATCTTGATTGATAAGAATGCCCCAAATCAGCAACCAGATTTAAATATTTTCTGTCAAATTCATCTTTGTCAATGAGTGCGGGGGCATCGATAAGATTGGGCTTGATCCGAGCACGAATTGCCGAAGGAAGCTTTAAACCGATGTTGAGAATCCGGGCATGCTGATGATGTTCTAAATATTGACTAAGCCGCTGCCAGCGATCAATGATCGTAAGCTGCATGGCTTTAAACAAGGCGGTTATAAGAGTTTTTTAATTTATCTTTTTTCATTTTTTCTCTGACAATCGCCAAATCTTCCGGCGTATCGACGCTGATTTCAGCATGTCTCACCTGAACCGCCTTGATTTTATGTCCATTTTCTAAAATGCGAAGGTATTCGTTATATTCAATTTTTTCCAAAGGCGTTTGTGGCCAGGACACATATTGCGAAAGAAAAGATTTTCGGAAAGAGACTATAAAACACATCTTCCACATCGTTGAGACCTTGCCTCGCGCATCGCTGGGCAGATCAGTTCTGGAGCAATAAAGGATATTATTATCCTTATCCAAAACCGCCTTGATATCGGAGGAACTGTTTTTGACACTATACGCAGTAACAGGAATAGACACATTAATGTCGCGATCATCCTGCAGCGCTTTGACGGCCTCATCAATATGCGATGGATCTAACAGCGGTTCGTCCCCCTGGATATTAACAATAATGTCGGCATTAAAATGTTTTGAAGCTTCGGCAACGCGCTCGGTGCCATTTTTATGAGCATTGGAGGTCATAAGAGCCTCTCCCCCATGTTTAACAACAGCATCAAAAATCTCAGCACTGTCTGTTGCCACACAAACTTTATCTAAGATTAAACTCATTTGTGCACGCTTGAGAACATGAACAACCATGGGAAGTCCATCGATATCAATAAGCGCTTTTTGCGGCAATCTTGAAGATTGTAACCGCGAAGGGATAATACCGACAACTTTCATGAATTATGCCTTAAATATATAACGGCTTGAATAAAAGTGTTTATGACTGGTGGGAGTAATGATATGTACGCCCTCTTTATTGTGGCCTAGTAAATATTCGTTAATCTTATGTAGTAATAAATCATTCCAATTATGCAATTCGAGATACGCGCGAAAATCTTTTTTCTCGCGTCGTGATTCGGTCGCCTCTTCGTAAAAATGAACTTTGTTAGTCAAAAAATTTTCTTTGCTTTTATACCCATCCATTCCTGCAATAAAAATTCTTTTAGCACCCATGACAATAGCCGCCGCCACCGATAATAAAGAAATAGTCCGGCATGTCGATGTGACAGCCCCATCGACGATATCAAATTGAGAAGAAATGCGGTTCAAATGAACCAACCATTCATAAGGAAGATCTGTGTAATCCCGGATAAAATCTTCATCAAAGCTGGTGGAAAGAAGAAGCTGAGATTCAGGATAGACTTGATCAATATATTGCATAAAGCGTTTTTTATTGCTAAAGGCGTGATAATGCGGCTTTAAAAGTCCCCCCAGGTAGTTACTTCCCATAACAACGGGGTTATAACTTTGAATAAATTCATCGATTTCATTTTTGTGTTCTTTTAGACTCGGGCCATTGGCCAAAATCAAAAAATCCCGATCTTTATGCCGATTTTGGTACCTGACAGGATTTTTTTTAACCAAATCTTTAAGCTCATGGACATCATAAGTGGATTCTCGACGTTTCTTTTGCGGGCTAATAAATCCGCTTTCGATAACCTCATCAACCAATTTCTTGGTAAATCCAATCGGAGCTGTGCCCTTAACAATCTCACAAACCTTAACGACATCATCTATGGTGTATTGATATTTATCCAACATGTATTTAACATAATCAGGATGAATTTCACTGGTGGCCGATAGCATATAGGGCAGATTATAACCCCATTTTAACCGATCATGCATCTTAAGAAAATACCGGTCAATCAAATCGAGGATGGGCATGGAATTATATTTCTTGTTCTGAAGATTCTTTTCTAAATAGATAATCAACACTTCCAGAGGCAGATTGCCTGCCCCACGCCCCATGCCGTAAACCGTTCCGTCGACAAGATCAATGCCATTGGCGATTGCTTCCAGGGTATTAGCAAAAGCCAACTGCAGATTATTATGCGAATGAAATCCAATTTTTTTATGGGTGGGCTTCAACCAGGCAAGGTATTTTCGAATATCATCGGGGAACAAAGACCCATAACTGTCGGCAAAATAAATATAATCAAGCGAAGACTCTGCCAAAGGCTTATTAAGAGAAGACATCTCTTCGGGCGTATACGTCCCAATCCCCATCAACTGCAAAGAAACCTTATACCCCTTGGCCTTGATGGCTTCGCACAATTGGATCCCTTGCGGAACCTGGTCTTTATGGCAGGCCACGCGATAAAGTTTGACCAGACTGTCTTTGGCTTGCGGGATTCGCTTCAAGTCAACTTTACCCAAATCAACAAGTAAACCAATGCCCGCTCCGGAAACATCTTTGAATAATTCATGGATTAACTCCTCAGGTGTTGAAACCCAAATTCCGACATCCTTTCCCTGAACATGGCGAAACCCGATTTCAATGTAATCCACCCCAGCGCGCGAAAGATTGCGATAAAGCTCTTTGACAATTTTCTTGTCAAAATCCCAGTTATTCAAATACCCCCCATCGCGGATGGTGCAATCTAGAATCTCAAGATTGGGCTTACCAGCGGGAGTCATTTAAAAGCCCCTTGCCTTTTATTCATTTTTGATAAAACTTGCTCGTAAGCTCGGCGGATCATATCAGAATCGACGTCATAGGTAATATATTGCACGCCGCAATCGATGAGAATATCCACAAACCGTTCATTGCCGGCGTACGAACCACAGGCAATGTTCTTTGATCTTATGATCTCCGCACTTTCTTTTATTTTCTTAATGATTTTAGGGTGCTCGACTTCTCCGGGAATCCCTAACGATTGAGACAGATCATAAGGCCCGATAAAAATGACGTCAAGTGCGGGAACCTCAATGATCTCTTCTAAATGATTAATACCTTCTATCCCTTCAATATTGATGACAACCATTGTTTTATCATTCGAACGTTTGGCATGTCCTTGGGCATCACGGCCATATTTCCCTGCCCGAGTCATGGGTGTATACCCGCGCTCACCCAACGGCGCATACTTAGCGCTTCTGACAACTTCGCGCGCCTGTTGGCCGTTAGAGACATGTGGAACCTGGATGCCGATTGCCCCGGTGTCGAAGGCTTTTAAAATCAGAGCTGGTTCATTCGCCGGCACGCGGATAATGGGTGTTGCCCCGCTGACTTCGGCAGCACGCACGCAATCTTCAGCGATCTGATAATCAAATGGCCCATGCTCACCATCTAAAATCACAAAGTCGATGCCGCTGCTCCCAATGGCATCGACGAGTGACGAGGAAGGGATCGTGCACCATGTTCCCAAAACAACTTCGCCTTCTTTTAATTGCTCTTTAAGGGATTTATGCATTGACAGAAGCCTCCTGGGCTATTGAATCTTCATACTGATTATCAGGCACATAACACGTCGAGACCAACGTACGTGCGGTTTTAACTGCCAGTGCCAATAAATCTTTATTTGGAAATGCCGGATTATTAATAAATAAATAAATTTTATGCCGCGCAAATGTTCCTAGAGAGGCCCCAGCGCAACGTACGCCGCATTGACCGGCAAGTTCCATCGTCTTAGAATTCGTGCCTCCGGAAACCAGAATATAAACCGGCAATTGACTTTTAGCCACTATATCCGCCGTAGCCACTGCTTGCAGTGTTGTATTGTAGTCATCCTTGCCGCCGCTCATCGGAATGCCATCCGCCTGAACGATCATGCGCCCTTTGGAGATTTCAAGCATCATTTTAATGCGCTTGAGCAATTCATGATTGGACAAGTAGCCGCGGTCGGTGCATAAACTTAAAAATCCTTCTGGAAGCAGTCTGTGGCACAAGCGCCATTCCGCCAGACTTGGTTCATGATCGAGGACATTGGCATGAAGTTCGATGTTTTCGGCTCCTTCGTGGATACATTCGCGCAACACTTTTCCCATATCGATCTCATTATGCGCATAGCCGATAGCATCATCCTGGCAGGCCACATAGCAGGCACCGCATCCGATGCAGCGCTCTCGAATGATGACCAGCTCTTTCGGAATCGCATCCGTTGGACAAACCGGTATACAGGCATTGCATTTGGTACAATTGGTTTGGACAATATGGGCCTTGCGCACATGCGGATCCCCGGGCATTCCAACTGACACCGTAATATAAGGATCGACAAATCTTCTAAATCCAAAATCCCTCGATAATTTTCGTGCCTCTTTTATGGCGTCTTTGGCGCGCCTAACCACTTGGGGATTGGCGGACGTATCCACCCCTAACGCTCCCGCTAAGGCATAAACTAATGTCAGCTTATAAACCTCTTGGGCATCCTCATTGCCTGCCCCGCAGATAAGCTTAAAAAAATGTCCATTTTCTAAAATTCTTTTCTGCAATTCAAATCTGTTCATAAAAAACTCCTAGTCGACTGATTACCAATAAGATTCAAAACTGATATTTCCTGTTTGGAATCGCGTGGCTGCTTTAAACCGATATTGCTCAAAAATACGCATTAGCCCGTAATCGGGATATTCATAACTCCAAGCGCCGAGTTTCTGAGGAGTACCGATCATTTGGGGATCACCGCAAAGAAAAATATGAGAATTTTCTGGCGTTAACGCCCAGCCAATCTCGTCTTGAGATTTCTTTTGATCTTTTAACCATTCTGCGACGCATTGTTCTAGCCCTTGATAACCGCTAGAAACCGTTATGGGAATATAGCGATAGCCAGAAAACATTTTCATCAGCGTTTGATGTTGCTTATGATAAGCGGAAACCCATCCCTTTTTGCCGATGACAACGTGGCTGATATGAACATCTCTGTCTATCCGCAAAAGTTGCGCAATGATGGAATTATGAGGCGATTCACCAGTAGTTGTGGCAATCAACAAAACGTTGGTTTGAGCGGTTTCAGCGGGCAATGTATAATGACCAACGATTTTAGGCCCAAGGAACAATCGATCATCGTCATTGAGCACAAATAAACGCGGCGAAAGACGGGGCTTCGGAGTATCTTTTTCCAGCACTAAATCGATGTAAAATTCATAATAATCGACGCCATTTTGGTTAATCAGTTGATTGTTATCGTCCAAAATCGAACTCGAAAGAGAATAGGCACGTTTTACCAATATGGGTTCTTGAATCATAGAATTCTTGAGCTTATCAATCCGCGGATGGTCGCTATACAATCCCAACGCCCCATATTGCCCAGGGAAATATTTGATTTTAATGGCATCAGAATAAACCCGAAACAACATTTTTGCCTCATCACGATAAACAATTTTTATCGAGGCATTATACAGCTGTTTTTGGCTTTGCGTAAGCACTGGACAAGTTCTCCTAACGAGTTAAAAACATCCTTGGCTTCATTCTGGAGCTCTTCTCTCGAGCACAACCCTGTAGTCAATCCATACCCGGAGCAACCACTTCTTTTGGCGACCATCATGTCATCGAGCGTATCCCCGATATAAATGGATGCCGCAACAGGAATCGAGATCTTCTGGCAAGCCAAAAGAAATCCTTCGGGATCTGGCTTTGGCCTTGAGACATCGTCTCCCCCCACATAGGCATCAATCAAATGGTCGATATTTAACACCTTAAAATTGTTCTGCATGTTATCTCTGCGATCGGAGGAAAATAATGTAATCAAAAAACCCAAGTCTTTAATCTCCTTTAAAGCTTTATCGGCGTCGGGGATCATGCGAATATTATAATCTTCATCCTGCTGCATCTGCTGATCCACTTCGGAAAACAGTTTATTGATCACTTCGCACGATGTTTCGACACCCTTTGTCTTTAAATAATTCACGGCGGCTTGGGCAACCGCCGGGCGCGGTTTATACCCTACAGGTCCCCCGGGGGTGATCTTCCTTTTAGAAAGATCAACACCCATCGCCCAGGCTAAAGGGCTCATAGTTCCAGAAGACAGTTCAAAATATTGAATGATTTTTAAGGCCCTCTTTTGAATGATATGCCCCCAATAAGCATGCACATCAATGATAATGCCGTCTTTATCAAAACAAATATGTTTTAAGCACTCCCGCATATTGAAAATCCCTCAGGCAAACTGTTTTTCTTGTGTCCGGATAAATTCCAGGACGCAATCAACAGCTTGATTTTCCATTTGGATGCGCGTCTCTATCGCATAGGATCCGATATGCGATGTTAATACGACATTATCGATCTGCGTGAGCTGGCCCTGGTAAGGTTCTTGCTCAAACACATCGAGCGCTGCCGCGCTAATTCTTTTGTGTTTGAGGCAATCCGCCAAAGCATCTTCATCCACAATACCGCCGCGGGCCACATTGATTAAAACCGCCTTGGATTTCATTAAGCTCAATCGCTCGCTATCAACCAAATGCCGTGTTTGCTCATTTAAAGGAAGGTGGATCGTCACAACATCAGAACATTGAAAAATCTTATCTAAAGAAACAAATTTTATTTTATGACGGTCGGCGAATTCCTCATCTTGGACAACATCATAACCCAAGATATCAACCGAAAATGGTTTTAACAATTCCACTACCTTTCTTCCGATTCTTCCAAGTCCCAAAATACCCACTGTTTTTCCCGTTAAAAGATTCCCCATCGGCTTAGGCCATGATCCTGAACGAACCGCCCAATCCGACTGAGAAATCGATCTTAAGACATTAAGAATCAAACCCATTGTCAGTTCCGCGACCGAAAGAACCGGCGCCTCCGGTGTCGATTCCACCGCGACACCGTACTTTCTAGCTGATTGAAGGTCCACATTGTCCATCCCCGTACCACAACGCACAATGAGTTTCAATTGCGGGTTCTTTTTAAAGACTTCCTCTGTTATAGCCTCAACACCGGCGATTAAATATTCCACTCCAGCAAGGAGATCAATAAGTTCAACAGTCGTCAGACGTCTATGGAAGGGATTTAAAATATACTCCACACCCGCCTCTTTTAACCGTCTTAACGCTTCGGCGTCTTCTGCCCCAAATCGACTTGTCGAAATAAGAAGTTTCCCGCTCATTTTAGGCGCTTTTCTTCCGCACTGCGCGGCATCCCTTCAGGACCAAGGTGTTCCACAATAAATTCCAACCATCGCACATCATCAAGCACATGCACATCCACAAAACAATTCGGATTATGATATGTTTGTCTAAGCCCTTTGATTTTACGGCCAAGATAGGTCCAAGGCTTAAGGCCCTGGGCGCGGTTCACCCATGTTTGATACCGGAAACATTCCATGGCATGGTCGATCTCAAAACCCGCACTATCCTGTCTTGAGCAGGAAACACTTTCTTGACTCCCGGAAAAATATGGTGAAATTTCTCCATTACCATCCATTCTCATTAACGCCTCAGGAATAAAACCGACCTGTCGAACGGTGACAACAGAATCATACCCATTATTTGCGTTCAAAAATTGAAAACAACGGTCGAAGATGTCCGGGTCTCGAAAAGGAACGGCACATTGGGGCATCGCAATAAGCTCCAGGCCAGGACAGGTCTTCTTGATCGACAGGACGGCATGATCAATGGCCTCAATGGCTTTTTCATTCTTCGCCAATTCATCATCCCGGCGGATAATTTCGACTTGAGCCCTTTGGGCAATTTGCGTAATTTTATCTCCATTCGTGCTAACAAAGATTTTCTCCACCAGACGATTTTTGCGCGCTTGCTGAATCGTCCACTCCAGTAAAGTTGTATTTTTAATCGGCCAAATATTCTTGCCCGGTAACCCCAAGCTTCCTTCTTTAGCCATAATTAAGACGGCGTTCATGTTATTTCTGCCCTCCGTTTAAACAGGACCCCACATAGCTATAAAAATTCTCATTGTTCTTCGGGTTGTATTGATATAGGTCGAGGACCTTATCTTCCCACAATCCCCGCCGGGATTCCCGTTCAAAAATATAAAAATATTGCTTAAGCCCATCGGGGCTGGTCACATAAGTCACCGGGGAATCTTTTAAATGAAACGAATCGGTCACGGCTTCCTCGAGTGGAAAATGTTTATACCGTCGCCATTTGTCGTATAGAATAACCGGCATACCGTTAGCCAGGGCCTCTTCAATGCAGGTCGAAGAATAACTGATAAGTCCATCGGCCATCGACAAAACATTCTCGAATGCCCCGCCCGAAACAATTACGAATTTCTTGCTTTGAGGAAGAAGGGCCTTAAAATCGGCGGGACTCAGATCACATACCGGGTGGGGACGTATGACCAGAAACAACCGCTCCGACTTATCCACCGCCTCCACAATGTCCTTGAGGCTATCGACAAACTCATCAAGGGTTTCAGTAATATAAAACCGCAGGCAATGCCTGGCCTTTTGCGTTGTCGCATAAAGAAGGATTTGCTTATCTTTGGGAATACCTAAAGCTTTTTTACGACGCTCAATGTTTCCATTACGATGGCAGGCAGAGGCAAACACCAAAGGTCCCGCCACAATGGCCGGGCGCTGGTCATGATAATAATCCATAAATTTCTTTAACCAAGGCGTCTGTAAAGCCACTCTCCGATAATCGTTCAAGACCACACCCCGCCCCAACCAGTAATTTTCAATTTCTTCATATCTATTTTGCGGCGGCACATGGCTACCATGGGTGATAATGCACGATTCAATATTCATCATTTGGCTTAATTCCCCCATGGCATAGTAAAAACCCGTACTAAAAGGGGAAAGAATCAATTCGGGCCTGAATTCTTTGTACAATTCTTTCAGGACAAATACCTTATGAGCCAACTCAAGAAGTTCTGGCCACAACCCCCGCTCCATCTTCTCCAACAAGAGATCCTTAACCTCAACACCAGACAACGACAACTCCTCATTGAGTCTGTTGGTCAGGATCATACGTATCTCACCGAGAGAAGATTGAAGAAAATCCTCGCATTGTTTTTTAAAACGAGGCGCCAGGATATCGATGGGAATCACCATTTCCGCAATTCGAAACCGGCGCAATAAAGGAAAAAATTTTGCCAGCGAAACAAGAATCAATATAATTTTTTGTTTCGTATCGCCCATTTTCTCGATAATCATTATTCTAGTAACGGCTGGGAAACGGCGCTTGGTGTTTCTCATAACATCATCGAACTTATAACCCCATGTGGGGATGATAACCGTTGGCATTCTTTTGCTCAAAAGTTTCGATATTTTTAAATATCGTTTTAATAACGCCAAATATGCACGGAAATAAACCTTCGCCAGCTGCCCCGCAATCTGATCCCACCAAGGGGTGGCACCCTTGCGGCCTGGAAGCGCCTCCAAGGTCAACGGCCGCGGGCGAATGTGGCGTTGTCGGCAGAACTCTTCAATGAGGGGCGCCAGAAGCCGCTCGCTGTCATCAAGGGCAGCCTTCGCCGCTATCCAGCCTCTCCGCTGGAAATAAAACAATTCCTCCACTTTATATTGGGCACAGATACGCTCGAGCAATTCTAAGTGCATGAAGAAATAATTGAGATAAAACCTTAAATGATAAACCAAGAAATGGTTATAGGTATGGCTCACGCCTCCCGAATCCCGCAACGTTATGCTGGCATGAACCTTGCTGACAATCCCCTCGATTTTGTCAACCAACCGTTCATGTGATTCGTTATCAAAAAAAGGAAGGGTGTTCGTACACGGGATTCCCCTCTTCTTTAGATAAGCCTCCGCCTTGGGATTTAGGGAGACGGCACATACCGTGGCGGAACCCAAGAAACCTTCCCCCAGAACCTCCGTGACCCGGCGCACTTCTTCCGGGAATTCAAACAAGACAACACGTATCCTGGTTTGGAGATGTTGATTTTCGTCCATAACTTTATAGCGCATCCTTTAAATTCTCAATTTGATAATCCCATGACATATACAGCGCATCCGTTTCATTTAAATCAACTTTATGTTCCTGCAAATATCGGAAGGCATCATTTTTAGATTCAACATAGATTCTCTGATTTTTGGGATTATCCCTGATTCTCCCCACAAAAACAGAAAACGGTCTGTTTTTATACATTGCTATAATGTCTGTGTTCAGCAAATCCTTATAAAAAACTGTTGCGTTGTAACAAGCGAAATCGCCAAGCCAAACCATGTCACCAATTCGCCTTTCTCCATTCTCCTGGCGGTAAGGGCTATAATCATGCGTAAAAAAAAGAAGTCCCCTGTCCGCCCAATGTCCTAACTTTTTGTTCATCGCATCATAGACCCTTTGCGGGCCATGAAGGGTCTTTCTCGTGAAGAAAAAGAAGGCTTTCCCATAACAATCCTCGAAGCGATTGAAAAGGGTCCCTGCCGCTACGGCCACATAGAAGACCGCAATACCCCAACCCAGCCTTTTATGAGTTTGTTTCTTGTCCGCCAGAAGCGATAGAATAAAATCCGCTATAATGATGCTGCTGAAAATGCCAATCACGCTGGCGATATCCACACGATGGAAAACAAATACATAAATCAGGAATAAACATCCGTAAATATAAACAAACACCTTTGTGTCCGGCCTGATCTTGGTCCAAATCATCACGGCCAGAAAAATGGCGAAGACAACCGTTGAAAGGGCCAACATCCCGAGCATGATGAGAAATGGCCGGGGAACGGCCTTCATCGCGGCAGGGTCATTCCTTTTAATCAAATTCGAAAAGGCTTCCTTTAGCGTCTGATTGGTTCTCAAGGGATCGAAAATCAGTTTATTGTAAGCAAGGGCGACGCCCGTCGACCTAATCAGCAAATCATTCGCCAAATAGGCATAATTTTGGACATTTCTTTGCTTCTGGAATCTATAGGCAAGCGGGTTCGCCTTACCTGTAAGGGCATAGGCCGCCAAAGGATAAACGCACATCAATAAGGAAAAAATCAAAGCAATCTGAACGAAGTCCTTCCACTGAATTTTTCGTTTCATCGCATAGTCGACTAAAATAATGATGATGATTGGGAAAAACACAAAACCGCTCTCCTGATCGAGAATGGTGAATAAAAAACAGAGACCACTTAAAAAAATAAAGATAAAATTGCTATTTTTAAAGTACAGGAGCATGCCGTAAATGCTTGCAATGCCGAAAAATGTATTGGTTGCGTGTCCGTGAAAGCAGTTCCATGCCAGAGATTTAAAGCTTATATAATAATTTAACGAAAAAAGCGTCGCTGACAGCATCGCCACGCGGATGTCCTCGTAATGCGTTTTTACGATCAGGTAAAGAAGAAAGGCGGTAAGGACAAAAAAAAGCAGGATCACAAAGTGAAACAATCTTGGATCGAAAGAGATTTTTGTTATGAGAATATTAATCAACATATACACAGGGGTAAAGTGGCCGCCCTCAATCCCGCCCAACAATGGCATCAATGGCGAAAATTCGGCTTTAACCGCCAAAAGGTTTGTTAATTGAAAATCATCGCTCCAATTGTACGTGTCAAAGGTTAAGATAAATAATGGGAGATTAATCAAAATGATATGCACAAAAACATATCCATTATTTTTTCCCATATAACTTAGCAACCGCTTGATCAGATTCATATGCTCATTCAACCCCGATAAAAATAATATAAAAATGCCCCGGCTAAATTTGGGAACCCCGTATCACGTGGGGCTCCGGCAAAGGAACAATAAAATCCCCTTTAAATCCTTTGGCCTTGATTTTAGGGGCGAGCTCTTCGGCAATATGCCAAGAAAGCAATAAGGCATAATCCGGCTGGTCCTTATATAATTTGGACTCTTCCTCAACGGGAATCAGCGTCCCGGGGATATATTTACCGATCTTGTATGATCCTTTAATCTCCAAAACAGCATCTAAAATGCCGTCATCTAAACCAGCATAATTAATCAGCGTGCTGGCACGCGAAGGCGCACCAATACCTACAATACGCTTGCCTTGTTCCTTAATGGCAAGCAATAACTGATGCAAAGCCAATTTCGACAGGACTACCTTGCTCTTAAAATTCGCCAATTGGTCCTTGTTTAATTTTCTGCTTTGTTCTTCTTTGAGAAGGCCCGAGACACTTTCACGCACCGGGTAAACACCTTTACGCGCCGCATAAACACGGATGGAACCTCCATGAGTCGGAATCCTCTTAACGTGAATAACCTCAAGGCCGTGCCTGTTGAGCAAATATTGCAGACTATGCAAAGAATAATAGCGAAGATGTTCGTGGTAAATAGTGTCATATTGAAGCGTTTCAATAAGGTCCAAAAGATAATGGGACTCTGAAATAAAAATGCCTTTTTTGTCCAACAGTTCCATTAAACATCCCACAACATCATGGATATTTTCAATATGGGCAAATACATTGGTGGCTGTAATAATCTTGGCCTGACCTTTTTCTTTGAGGATTCTCTGAACAACATCATGGTTAAAATAGGATTGGATCGTGGGGATACCGCGTTCAATGGCAAGGTGGCCTATATCCTCCGGGGTAATCCCTTGCACGCGGTGATAAGACGCGAAATTGCTTAAAAGCGTTCCATCATTCGAACCGATATCGACAACCAAATCATCCTTTTTCAAATTAAATAGGGCCGTACATTCCTTGTACAAATCAACAAAATTTTCACGCAGGATTTTTGTTGTTCCACTGGTATAAGGATACTCCACAGGGAAAAGCACTTGCGGGTCAACAATCAGCCCTATCTGAACAAGCTGACAGTTTTGGCAATGCAATAATAAAGCCGGGTAGCTGGGCTGCTCATGGGGCAGCTGGCCAACATCGTGCATTTTGTTGACGGGCGGGAGGTACCCCAAAAAAAGAATTTGCTCTAAATCTTTTGATTGGCAAATCTGGCATTCCCGGACAACGATGCTTGTCCCGCTGCCTACGGTCAACGGCGTCGTCTCAACACTCATTTCTAACTCCTTCCTTGTCTAAAAATCCTCTCGATCTGTTTTAACGAACTAACAAACGTTCCGGTGCCTGACCGGCATGTTCATCATACCAGCGCAGTGCTTTTGGTAACCCATCACGAAGTTTAAACTTGGGCTGATACCCCAACAGTTGCATTTTCGAGATATTGGGACATCGTCGCGCAGTTCCGCCTTTTGCCGGCGCACTCGCGACCACATGGACTTCTTTGCTGAAATATTTTCCGGCCTCGATCGCGAGCTTTTTGATGCTGATCTCTTCCTGGGTCCCAATATGGTATATCCCCAAATGTTTCCCCTTTCCCAACAACAACATCACTCCGTCGATAAAATCATCGATATAAACAAAAGCGCGCGTTTCCTCTCCGGTTCCCTGAATAGGAAAAGAAATACGTTTACCGGAAGAATCCCGCACCAAAGCGCGCATCCGCAGGGCAAACTGCGGGATCACATGCTCCCATCCCATATTCGGTCCATAAACGTTGTGAGGACGAAAAATGACAACCCGCTCAAAACTTTTTCGGCCATAGTTAATTGCCATCATTTCGCTGATAATCTTGCCTGCGGCATACGAATAACGAGGATTCATCGGATCAGGGATCGAAAAACCGGTTGTTTCATCGGTCGGCACAACTGAAGGTGTTTGATACACTTCGGAACTCGAGGCCAAAATCAATTCCTTGATGCCTGTTTCTAAACAGGCATCCATCACATTGACTATGCCCTTAACACCGACATCTAATACCAGCTCTGGCTGCGAATAGAAGAACTCTGTCCCATTAATATACGCCAGATGGATAACGCTATCGACTCCCCGGCAGGCCTCTGCGACGGCCTTTTTATCGCGGATATCGGCAGCGACAATCTCTATATCGTCACCGAGATCTTTCAAGCGTTCCAAGGACCCTCGGGCCTGGTTATCAAAAATCCGCACGCGATAACCTTCCTGCACTAATCGATGGACAAGGGCGCTTCCGATAAATCCGCTACCGCCTGTGACTAAATATTTTCTTTCTACACCCATATATGAACAATCCTTAATCAGGAAACCTTTGTCGGCACGCTTACAGCAACTCTTTGTTTCTTGTGGAATTTGGGCAGATTCATTATTCCCCACACGAACCATTTCAGATATTCCTTGCACCAAAAACCCAATAAAAACGTGGACTTTCCCCCATAAAGTCTGTCAATTGAAACGATTGGAACTTCATCGACCTTAAATCCCGCCATTTGAACTTTTATGGCTAACTCGAAGACAACTACCCAGCCCACGGGCTTTGCTTCCAAATGAATTTTCTCAAAAATCGTTTTTCTGAACATTTTAACGCCTGTCGTACAGTCTGTCAGTACGGAACCGGACAGTATATTAAAAAATTTATTGGCTAACCTCGATAAGATACCCCCAATCCAAGACCCACCCAGACGCCTTCCCCCTTTGGCATAGCGGGTACAGCTGACAAAATCGCACCCCTCGTCCATCAGCCTGATCATATCATCGATAGCCAATACGGGACCGACTTCGTCTACGGCAAAAATGAGCACATATTCGCCGAAACAGGCATTGATTCCGGCCTTTATCGCATTCGTGACCCCTCTTGCGAGGTTGTTGTGCAATAACCTGAGATTCGGGTATTGGGACTGCAACCGCTTGACAACGGGGATACTGTCGTCATTCAAGTCGTCGTAAATAATAATAATCTCGTGGTCAATTTCGATGACGGCCCGCAGAAACTTCAGCATGATCTCGATGTTCACTCCCTCATTGCGGACTGGCATCAAAATGGATAGTTTTAAATTTTTCTGTAAATTATTTTCCATAAGAATTAACCTTGAAAAAATTTTTGATCAAATCGCACACCCGCCTGATGTCCGGTTCCGTCAATGTGAAGGCTGATGGAAGCCATAAGGCGCGCGGTAACAATTTCGTCGCCTGCGGGAAAAGGTCATCCGCGCACCTATAAGGCGCCTGGGTATGTATCGGTAGCCAAAATTTGCGACAATTAATATTTTGGGATCCCAGATATGCCTCCAATTCATCCCTTTTTTCTGCCAGGATGTCCGTCCAGAGCGGCAGTTCCCCCCCATTAAAATTAAATTTGAAAAGCGATAACCCGTCCACTTCCTTTAATTGTTCACGGTATGACTCGTGGATGCTTTTCAATATATTAACTCTTTCCTGCAAACAATGAAGTTGCCCCAACCCGACGGCCGCCTGGAGATCCGTAAACTTGAAATTATAACCGACGGAATGATGAATATCGTTACCGCCGGTACCTCGGACGGGCCGCCCTTGATCTTTCAGTTCTTTCAATCTTTGGTAATGTTGATCGCTATTCGTCAGGATGATCCCCCCCTGTCCCGTTGTGATAATTTTATGGGCCGAAAAAGACAAACAGCCAAGGTCTCCGATGGTTCCAAGATATTTTCCGTCCAGTTTCGACATAAAGGCCTCGGCGGCGTCTTCAACGACAACAAGGTTATTCTCCTTCGCAAGGCGCAGGATTTGGTTCATCCTCGCGGCCCTGCCGCTCACATGGACGGGAACAATCCCCTTCGTGTTTTTTGTTATCGCTTTTAAGCACCGAGCGGGATCCATATTCAATGTCTGGGGATCGACGTCAACCAGAACCGGTTTTGCCCCACACATCTCAACGGCGTTGACTGTTGCGATGAACGTCGCGTCGGGGACAATCACTTCATCCCCATGCCCGATGCCCGCGGATTTCAATGCCAAAAAAATGGCGGCAGTTCCGCTCGTCACACTTACGGCATGCTTGCAACCAAGCAGATTCGCTATTTTTTGCTCGAATAACCCAGCCAATTCCCCCTCATTAGGATGATGCTTTTCCAGCGCCTGCTGGATATACCTTTCTTCCTCGCCTCCCATGCGTGGGGTCCACCAGCTTATTTTCTTGGTATCCATAGGGACTTGCCCCAGACGTTGCCGTTCGAACTCTTCCATTGAAAATTTAGCGTTTCTCATCTTTTTTTTCAAACACAAAAACCTGGATTATACTGATGGCATCTTTGAACTTTATGGCATCATGGTATTTCTCGTAAAGCATCCGCGCCGTCTTATCGGATTTTTCAAAAATGGCATCTTTTTGCGCCTTAATCCCAAAACCTTCGAAGCTTGCATACATTTGCGTGTAAACGCGCGTAAGAAAATAATATAAGCTGAAATCATATTCCTTGAGAAGCCGGAAGTTGTCTCCCATAAAATTCATAAGCTTCGGATAATCAAAAAACAAGTTGTGCCAGTGCTTCGGGATCAGCTTGAGACCCAATTCATCCCTCATCTGATTGAGCCTCTGAAAGGCCTCATTGGTATTCTCCACCATAATATAACGGCCACCCGGCTTCAGGGAATAGTAAATATTCATGATAGCCTTCTTTTGGTCCTCCCACGTCGGCATATTAATCAGACACCTCTGCGTGACAATAACGTCATAAACCGGCTGTATATTATTTAATTGGACCAGGTCTCCCGGATCAATCTTGATATTGGTCAAGTTGGACCGTAACACATTCTCGAGGGCGATATTCCTTAAGCAGTTTGACCTTTCCATAGCAAAAACGTTTTTAACCCTCCGTGCATACTCAATCGTTGCCTCGGCGTTGCCGCAACCGAAGTCTGCCAAGTAATCGCTTTGTTTTAAGTGCGCGCAAACTGCATCTATTTCCAATTTATGGAGATTTTGATCGATAATCGATACCGTATCGGGGTCTTCCCAGTACTCCTGAATTGTCCTATGTGTCTTTTGGTTTACTTCCATCAAATTTTTCCCTCCCTTTTATCCTTTTAAGGCGTAAGACTCGACTGTGCCATGCTTTTCCTGAGAAACTATCCCCCAAAGGTCTATCACCTTCTTATCGCTGGGTATTTCGAGATCTCTGTATTGCGAATGCGGCGCCCCGATAATAATAATATCGCAGATTTCAATTAACTTTTCTTTAGACAGAAAATTGGGGTCTTTGACATAATCATCGGAACAAAAGACCTCGGCACTATAAAACTTCAAAATCTTTACCAGCTTATAGGATAAGGAATCCCGGATATCATCAATGTCGGCCTTAAACGCCATGCCCAATATTCCCACCCGCTTGAGGCTCAGATCGTAATGGTTTTTGAGATCATCAACGATAAAATTGGGCAGGCCCTCATTCACCATCATGGCCGTTTGGCCTAACAGGAAGTTGTTGTTGCACGAGGCGACCAACTGCATCGTGTCCTTCAACAAACACGGCCCGGCAGCAAAACCGGCGCTTGGCAAATCGGCAAGCCGCTGGTAGCTATCTTTCATGATATCCCGGAGTCTGTTGAAATTGACACCAAAATTATGGGAAATCATAAAAAACTGATTGGCGATCGCAAACTGCATATATCGCCATGCGTTGGAAAAAAGCTTGGCCAATTCGGCCTCCTCAATGGAAACCCTAATTACCTTGGGCGAGAGTTTTGAGAATAACCGATAACTCCCCTCTTCCGCTTCTTTCGTCCGTCCAGCCACCAGCTGAGGTAACTCCTTTAATTCCCTTATCGAATGCCCTTGGACAATCCGTTCGGGGCAATAGGCGATATGCCATGGCCCCCGTTCTCGATCCAAAAAATTTGTAATCTGCTGGCACGTGTGAGGGTACACAGTACTCCGAATGATCAGAATCTGCTCATTGTCCAAATAAGGATTCAATTTGGAAAATAACTCAAGGAATGGTCTTACCTTTGGGCTTAAATACTCATCGACAGGTGTTCCGATAGCGATAATCACATACTCCGCATCGGCGACAACCCTTTGCTCCAAAGAAATCTCCAATCGTTTGTTCTTAAGGACATCCTTGAGAATCTCTTCAGCCCCGTATTCGATAAAAGGCATTCGCCCCTGGCGAACAAGCTCTGCCTTTTGAGGATCAACGTCGTAAAGACACACTTTTAATCCTTCGCGGGCAAAAGATAACCCTAGGGGAAGGCCGACATGCCCCAATCCCCCCACGATCACGATATCATATTTTCGCTTGCTCATCTTCACACCTCATGAATTGGTTAAAAGCTGGGTTTTATAATCCATAAATACGGCATCGCCACGATCCTCTTCTGGAGGGTACACATAATCGACCACCTTATCCGTGCCGTATTTATTTTTATAAAATGTGTTCGCTTTTTGTAAGGCCTCTTCTTTCGTGCCTGGTTTAGAAAGCTCATTTAAAAGGGTCCCCATATATTGGCCTATACGCTCTGATGCCCTTTTATCCTGAAATGGATCGATTTGCGGTAATACAAAAGAATAATCCCCGAAACCTGGTCTGTTCCCCGGTGATTGACAATATTCCCTGACGGCTTCGCTTAAGTCGCTTAACTTATCAAAAACTATCCTTCTGTGACCTTTTGTGTAAAACGGATGAAAATGCATGTGACATGAGTCATAAACAATGGCGGGGATTTGGGATAGCGCGGCTTCTACCGCCGGAGTACTAAAAACACCAAACCCCATGGCGACATCGGATGCCTGGGCGGCCGTTGCGGGCATCTCTTGGCTATCCAGGACAAGACATCGCCCCGATTTTTCCAGCGCTTCTATTGCTTCACAAATTTCAGGAGACATCATCTCCTTAAAGGATTTTGTTCTTTTTGTTTTGATAATGATCCCCCATGTCATGTGGGCACGAACCTCTTGCAATATCGTTTTGTAAAACTCGCGCAACATACAAACAGAAAACCAGCCCCCGCGGCCATAAGCGCCATCAAAAAGAGAAAGAACAAACTCAACACCTTTCTCCTGAAGTTTTTTACGATAATTCTGTGCCCTCATCGAGACTTGAGGGATAATGCTGTCAAAAAGATAACCGCTATAGAGCAAATATTTTATTCCATGGCCGACACGCTCATAGACAGGCCTAAAATAGGGACCCCATGTGAAAAACACATCGTGCGTTCCCCACAATTTTTCCATGGGATGATTGGACCAATGCACATAGACATCCGCTCCTTTGACGCGTTGCGTGACAATGTGAATGGCCTCTATGTGGGGATCGCTGTCGGCAAAAAGACCCGTGTTGACCTTCACGTTAAAACAACGGAATAAAGCCTCAAATTGGGCAACGGTATAAAAGAGCCAAATCAGACGCTCATGTTGCCAGAGCTCAACGGCATGCCCTTTCTTAAACAATTGTTTTGACAAACGGAATAAAGAAACTATTTCCTTAATTAAAGTTCCTCTAAAATATCCCAGAAAACGCTTTGAATCTCCCAACTTGTTATGGGGGCGGGCTTCCCACCAGGGAATCAAATTAAAATAACGGACATTTAATTCTTGAAGCTGTTTCCTGATTTCCAAGGTTAGCGGCTTCGGGGAATCTTTGAAATAAACAAGGATGTTTCCCGTATTTAAGCAGGAATTTTTCAGCCAAAACAAATCGGATTTTCTTGTCAAATCAATCCCCTGCGCGTAACAAACCCCTACCCGTGATGGTTCCTTCCCCTCCTTATTGCGCTTGGATAAAAATAAATCGCCGATACTCAATAACCCATGGACAAAACAGGTGAATAACCATTGAGCCATCATATAACCTAAACGACAAACAATGAGAACCCGATAATTCACTCGGGCATAAGAGAACAACTTGATCTTGTAAGCAGCGGCATACTTTTCAACATAAGAGGCGAATGCGCCGGCGTTAACAAGGGCACAGGGATGATTCTCTGAAGAAGAATGATAGTACGCCACAAGACGGATCAAGCTTAAATTGCGCCGCTGCTCTAAAGCAATTTGTCGTCGAAGGTAGTGTTCAATCGTGCTTTGAACTTCCTTATCTTCGATCGGATCCATGGTGGGCTTATCGGCCAACGATTCCGCAGCCACTTGAAGAGCAAATTGGGGATATTCACGGTATACTTTCCAATACAAGTTTTCTTCCATCGGGACATCGAAGACGCTCAAGTCATACTCTTTGCGGGCAATGTGTTGATTGGTCACGCCCAAAAACAGCCTAACAAGCCATCGTGCCGGCCAGGAGACCGCCCTGAAAAAATGGATCTTCTCGACAGAGTAAGCCTTTCTACCGCTTATCCTGATAATATGACAGGCCTCAAGTAGACCCAAATTGTCGACCCACCATACAATCTGATTTTCTTTTTGATCTCTCATGTCAAGTCGTCAAAACCTTGATAGCCTTATGATATTCATCCCACTGTCCGATATCAATCCAGGAACGTTCATTGATGGGGAATACGCCGATCTTGTATCCCTCTTCTTTGGCCTTGGCAATTAAATCCGTGACATTAAAGAACTCATTGGACGGGATAAGTTTTAGCATGCTCTCTTTGACCATATACATCCCGGTGTTGACCAACAAGTCATACTCGGGCTTTTCGTTAATGCGCTTTAACGTCCCGCCGCTTTCAATCTCACAAATGCCGTAAGGAATAACATAATGTCGCCAGGAGACAACAAGTGTTAAATCAAACTTATGCTCGTCGTGGAATTTCTTAAGCTCATAATAATCGCTATCAATAATGATGTCGCAATTGGTCACTAAAATAGACCCCTTGGACTTATTTTCAAAAAATTTCAGCCCGCCGGCCGTTCCCAGCGGATCTTCCTCCTCGATATAAGTGATCTTGTATTTGGTGTTCATTTCCTCAAAATAAGACTTGATCATTTTGGCTTTATGATTGATCGTCACATAGAAATGATTGATACCGTATTCATTCAGCTTGTCCATGATCAATTCAATGATGGGTTTACCACCGATGGGGATAAGCGGCTTGGGCAAAATTTTCGTAAAGGGATCCAGGCGCGTTCCCTTGCCGCCGGCCATAATCACGGCAGGAATGGACAATCTCCTCTTTTGCTTCGCGACTTTCCCATCGAATATCTCATTCCAGGTTAATATCGCCTTGACAATATTATCGTCCTGAACAATAGGGACGCATTCAATTTTTGACCGGATCATCATTTGTTTAACGTGGTCTGCTTCATAATTTTCTTGAATAAACTTTGGTTTCTTATTGCAAACGCGTTCAACAGATTCCTCCAGACCTCCTTCACTCAAAATCCATCGCCGAATATCTCCGTTGCTTAAAGCTCCAAGCAATCGATTGCCATCATCGACCACGAACAGTTCCTTTTCACCCACTTCGCCCAGCCTTTTCATGGCCTGCTTGACCGTCATATTCCTTGGAATTAAAAATTTATCCATAATCATCTCCATTCCACATTATTTTCCTGGATCATTTTAATGACTTCATTCTGTTGGTTTTCGCTTAATCCAATCGAAGAAGGTAAACTCAATCCTTTTTCGTAGATCCGTTGCGCCACTTCAACCTGGTAAGAAAAACACTTTAAAAAAGGTTTTAACGTGTTTAAGGGATGCCATAACGACCTTGTTTGAATACCGGCATCTTTCAGAACAGATAACAATTTACGGCTGTTTATCCCATAAGATTTCTCTTCGACTAAAATGGTATACAGCCAGAAAATCGAGTCAACCCAAGAGGCTTCTTGGGGCAAAGTCAAACCTGCGACATCTTTAAGCCCGGCAGCATAGCGTCTGGCAATATTTCTTTTGATATCGACATAATGATCGAGACGCTCCAGTTGCGCCAATCCCAACGCCGCTTGGACATTCGACAAACGATAATTAAAACCGATTTCATTATGGATGTATTCTTCCTCATCATCTTTGGCCTGGGTCGTTAAATAGCGAGCCCTTTGTGCCCATTCCTCTCGATCTGTCAGAATCATCCCGCCGCCGCCGGAGGTGATTGTTTTATTACCATTAAAGCTAAAACAGGCAACGTCTCCCAGGCTGCCGACTCTTTTACTGTGATAACAAGCGCCGAGACTTTCCGCGGCATCTTCGATTATGACCAAATTATATTTTTCTGCCAGCTTCAAAAGTGGATACATATCCACTGGATGACCCAAGACGTGAACGGGGATTATTGCCTTCACGTATCGCTTGGTGTGACGATTCTTCAACCGGCCGTTTTTATATTCGCACTCTTTAGTGATGAAATCTGCCAACTTTTGGCAATCGAGTTGCCACAAATCGGCTGAAATATCCACAAAAACTGGCCAAGCCCCAACATAACGCACCGCATTGGCGGGCGCAATAAAGGAAAGCGCCGGAATAATAACCTCGTCTTCTGGCTGGATACCTGCCACCAACAGGGCAATATGCAACGCGGCCGTTCCATTAATACAGGCGACGGCGTATTTACGACCAATATAATCCGCCAAGCATTGCTCAAATCTTCCAACGAACTGGCCAGCCGAAGAAACCCATCCCGTATCCAAACATTCTTTAACATATTTCCATTCATTGCCGCTGATTTGGGGAATACTTAAAGGAATCCTAATCCCATTTTCCTTTTCAAAAAAACTGTTTTTTAGAGCTGAATTTAATTGATTGGTCATTTTCAACCTTACCCTACAGACCTTAAAAGCATAAATCCTTCCGCATATTTACAGCCGGCTTCAGCGCCGCGCAAGGTCGCCAAGGCTTTAAGACTTTCTGTGCTTCTGGGGAAAGGATGCGCTTTGATCTCCGTTTTATAGATATTCATAATGTCGATTTTCTTTTCCAGAAATCCAAAAATGTCGACGAAATAGTTTGGAATAAAGGAGTCTCCCCCTATCGAAGGATACGTTTCCGAAAGAATTTCCATCATGAGGATTTTTTTGATATACGGATGACGAAAAACTTTTGTGCACGCCAAAACCGCCTGGAAAACGACGCGATGATCGGAATGCAGATCATTACGAAATGGCAGAATCACTACCTGTGGCTTAATTTTGGCGAAAATCCCAGCGACCTGTTCAATGACCGAACTTAGCGGATATCCATCGAGCTTGCTCGGATTCAGCGCCAAGTCAAAGAATCCATCGAAACGATATGCGTTGACCACCCTTTTGATTTCAGCGGCTCGATTACGGATTAAGTCTTTGGGATATCCGTACCTCGTCGCCATGTTAGTCACATTGAGCCAATAGACCTGATGCCCTTGGTTTTTAAATTTCAGAATTGTGCCACCGGCGCCCAACGTTTCATCATCCGGATGCGGAGAAACGACCAATATTTTTTTCTTACTTTCTTCAACCATCAATACGTCATCCTCTTATTAAGCAACCGCTCATTGATTTTGATCCTGGCCAGAATATTGGCAACTTTCTTGCCGGTTGCTCCATTTCCATAAGGATTTCTACACAGCTGGACTTTTTTCCGAAAAGCCTTGTCAAATAGACATCTTTTTACAGCCCGAATAATCTGCGTTTTGTTATGCGGCACAAAAAGAACATTGCCTGCGTGTTCTCTCCCCTTTTGCCGGTTGCCCACATTGACGACGGGAAGTTTCAAAGCCGGCGCCTCGGCAATCCCCATGCTCGAATTCCCCACCAAGACCGCGGCTTGCCGCATCAAATTGACAAAATAAAGCTCGGGGATATTCGCGCGCTGGCGCACTTGTTTATTCTTAAAACGATATCGCCGCATAACAGACACCATCGCACTTCTCCCCGGATCGGAATTAGGCTGAATAATGACGGTCGGGTAATTGAGTTCATCTAGGGCGGCCATCGTGACTGTGATATGTTCTCTTGTCTTTTTGACTTCATGGCTGACCGGATGCTGCAAATTAACGATCAAAGGCTTACCGCTTAGATCCAAATCAAAATACCGGCCGATATCTTTGCGCGTCAAACACTTAACACTTTTAAATCGATCAACCGCTGGCGACCCGACGACAAAAACACGCCATTCTTCTTCTCCCATCTTTAAAACGCGTTCGGCGCTTTTAGGCGTCGCCGCAAAAGAAAGATGCGCCAGCTTGGTCACACTGTGACGGACAATGCCATCCACGTTAGTGTCAGTATTGTCTCCGGCGCCGATGTGCACCACGGGAATATTCATATACGTTCCTGCCAAAGCAACGGTGATGGCCTCTTCCCGGTCATAGGGCGCGACAATGATGTCTGGTTTCACACGCTCGAAAACGTCGACCATCTTCTTTAGCTGAATAGCTGCCCCTGCCACACGCGAAGATAACTTGTCGGACATAATGAGATTCTTGATTTCAGCAACAATTTTATAATTCCGTTTTCGGATTTCCTTCACCGTATATCCGAATTTCTTGGACAAATGCGCTCCGGTTACCAACAAATAACATTCCAAACGCGGATGAGCCTGCACCGCCCGCATGATTTGATCCTGAACATAAAAATCAGAACGAATTCCTGTTGTAAAAATGATCCTACGTTTACGCATGGACACTTAACTTCCCATGAGACAAATGTTGTTGGGCCAGTTGAATCAGCGTTTGACGCACCTCACCAATGCCGCGATTAAATAAATAGTCAATTATCGACAGCCCTGCCATAAACTCTTTTTCAGGACACAATTGTTGATATTGCATTTCAAAAGGAGGAATATACACAATTTCGACATCGTGCTTTTGAAAATCTTTCTCATCCAAATATGTTTTGCCACCCATGCCCGATATATATCTATTGGCCTTAAGCTCCAGGCAAATATTGAGGATACGCTCTGCCTTAACGCCTTTTATATTTAATTCGGAAGCGCGTACAAATCGTGGATTCAAACCTAATCCGTGAGTGATGCTCTCGGTCAAAAAGCAGTCCAGGTCTACTAAAGACGACCACTGCTTTTCATAAGCCGGCTCCAAAAGTGGCCACACTTCCTTATAGTAGGCAGCCGATTTATAAGATCCTTTAAGAGCGCTGACATGACTTTGCTGCCAATCTTTGGAGACATCAATATTCATATCCATAATGCGCTGCTCTCGAGGAGCTCTCTTTAAAGGAACTGTCAGCCATTGTTGCCCATCGCGATTTTTGATGCGATTGCGGTTTTGATAGCTTCGTCGTAAATATTGGACATTGTCCAGAAAGACGAATACATCGCAGGCGGCCATTTTCAGGAATAACCCTGTCCACGGCAAAAATTCTGGCTGATGAATCATGACTGCTGACATACGTTCTTGACCCTTTCAACGGCTTCCAAAACACTTTTGGCTATATAACGCGCGTCATCTTCGGTCAATCCTACATGCATGGGAAGATGAAAATGGCGCTTCATCACAGCTTCGGTGACCGGCAAATGACCTTCATTGATACCATACATCTTGCGGTAAACCGGCTGTAAATGTAAAGCCGGCTCATAAGCCCAATTAATATTGATCTTGTATTCCGCCTTCAAGGTTTCGGCCAAATCTTTCCTTGAGATCGCCGGATTATCAATCACGGCAATATGTTTCCAATAGGCGTTGTAGATGTTTGCGGGATTAGGTAGCGCATGAAGATCTTCTGATTTCTCAAATGCCTTGTTGTAAATCGCCGCGACTTTGTTGCGCATTTCTAACCATTCGTTAAGATGAAAAAGCTGACTTAGCCCCAAAACAGCAGTAATCTCGGGAACGCGGGAACTTCTCCAAGGGAAAGTGTAAATCTCCTGCTTTGTCTCGATGCATGTTCCGCGCTCGCGCAGCGATCTGGCCATTTCGTAAATGTCTTTTGAATTGGTCGTCAGCATTCCGCCTTCGCCCGTTGTCATGATTTTTGTGGAAAAGAAAGAAAAGCAACCCGCATCGCCAATGGCACCCGCTTTCTGCCCATCGATGCTTGATCCGTGGGCATGAGCGGCATCTTCGATCAAAAATAATCCGTTTTCCCGGCAGTATTGCTGGATCGCCAAAGTGTCCGGGGACATATATCCGCCGAAATAAACGAGCATGACGCCTTTGGTTTTATTTGTCTTTCTTTTCTTGATTTCATCAAGGGTCAAACAAAATGTTTGCGGATCGATTTCCGCAAAAACGACTTTTCCGCCGTTTAAAGTAACCGACATTCCGGTGGCGATAAATGTCTGCCCGGGAACAATAACTTCATCGCCCTCCTTAAGGCCAACACACTTTAAAGCGATCTCTAAGGCGCTGGAACACGTATTCAGGCAGACAGCGTATTGGGTTCCTACAAATTGCGCGAATTTTTCTTCAAATTCCTTGACGAACGGCCCAGTGCTCAGTTTTCCACGTAAAACGACACCAACTTTCTCCTGGATCCACGCGATGTCATCCTCGCTAAAATACGGCATGGCTACATGATATTCGTTTGGCATTGTTCTGATCCCTTCAACATGTTCATAAAATTTTCCTTTAAACTATTAGGCTTATAACCCAGCTGGTCTTTGGCTTTAGAAGAGTCCATATAGACGTCATACCCCAAAGGACTCGACTTCTCGCTTAAGATGATTTGTGACTTTGAATTAAGAATCTCTTTAACGGTCCGGGCAGTTTCCAATGACGTTTTCGGTTCATCGCCGCCGATATTAAAAACACCAAACTGTTCCTTCCCGTTGAAAAGCATGGCCTTCAAGTTTGCCTGCACAACATCGTCGACAAAAACATTATCCCGCTTTTGTTTGCCTTGATTGAAAAGCTCAATGCCTTCCCCCCGCTGACAGGCGCCAAGAAGATATTCAATAAATCCGGGAATCGTCTGGCCGCGGCCATAGATCCCATCGTAACGCAAGAGAACAATATGCATTCCCATTTTGCGGGCATAAAATTCAAAAATTTCCTCCGCCGCAAGCTTGGAAAGGCCGTATAAGTTGTTGGGCCTTTTGGGATGATCTTCATCCATCGGGACATATTGCGGCTGGCCATAGACACTAAAACTCGAGCTGGCAATGATATTATGCACATGATAAATACCACAACTTTTCAGGATATTGACCGCTCCCTGCACATTAATGGCGAGATATTGATCGATATCCAAATCTTTATTGACCGGCTGTAATGCCACCGTGTGAAAAACAAATTGGATATCTTTGCATGTCTCAAACGCCTTTTTGACTGAATCCAAAGAACCGATATCCACCTGCTTCGCGAAAAAATTCTTATGGTTGACAATCTGCGGCTCAGGGCAAGGAACTTTGTCTAAACCATAGACACCATGCCCTTGCTCCAATAACGCACGCGTCAAATGCCGCCCGAGAAAACCAGAACTGCCTGTCACAATAACGTTCATCAGTTGATATAGCGCCAATAAATTGGCTGATCCTTCCTAATTGTTTTTAAAGCCGTTTTACCGATGACTTTTTCGAAATCCCGGGGAGCTATCCCCAACCCCGGGCGTTTGATCCCAATCATATTCTCATCGATCTTGGCCCCTTTGGGGATATCAATATTGGAAACCAGGCCCTTGCGCACGTTCTTTCTTCCCCAATATTCCGTCGCTGCTGGTACTTTTTGGCCATTACCCAAAGCGCTCTCAATACTTCGGATCACGCTGACAAATTTTCTTAATTCAGCCGGCTCCAACGATGTCCGATGGTCCGGCCCCTGGGCATGGCGATCCAAGGTAAAATGCTTTTCGATGATTTGCGCGCCCAAAGCGACCGCCGCAACCGCTGCCTCCCACCCAAGGGTATGATCGGAAAATCCAACCGGCACTTTAAAAACTGTTTTTAACGTCGGGATGGCTTGTAAATTTAAATCTTTATAATCCGCCGGATAATTGCTCACACAATGCAGCAATGCCACTCGATTATGATGCCGGCCAATAACCGCAAAAGCCTCCTTGACCTCTTGCAGCGTAGAACGTCCTGTGGATAAAATAACCGGCCTTTTTTGCTTGGCGATATATTCCAGCAAAGGTAAATTCGTGATATCCGACGAAGCAACCTTAATCACGGGAACGCCTAAACGAACAAGCAGATCAACGCTTTCTTTATCAGTAGGTGTTGATAAAAATAAAATTCTCTTTCTGCGAGCGTACATATTCAATTCTGTAAATTGTTTCTCTTTTAATTCCAACCTTGACAGCATCTGGTATAGGGATTCCTTTTTATGCGTGTACTTCTTCTGATAAGGCGATTTTGCTGCCTTCATGGAAACAACCAACACTGTCTTGAATGTCTGAAATTTGACGGCATCCGCGCCAGCCTCTTTGGCAACGTCAATCAGCCGTTTGGCTAATACCATATCCCCGTTATGATTGACACCGGCCTCGGCGATAATAAACGCCGTTTTCTTTTTAAAGAATTTTGGATTCATAATCTTCTCATCCATCTTATTCCTTCTGAAGGATGACGTTAATTAATAAAGGGTGTAGATAATTGTTAAAAGGATTATATTTCTCCAACAACAGTATTTTGAATTTTTCCTTAAATAACGCTTCATAACCATCGTCGGAAATGCGCCAGCAATCGGGCCGGGGGCCATGAAACCGAAAATTCCAGGGGGTCTGGATAAAAACAAACCCTCCCGGCTTTAAGATCTTGTGTAATTTATCAGGGGCCTTCCAGAAATCCCGGACATGCTCTAAGACATGCAAAAGCATTACAGCCCCCACTTCATTGTCCTGAAAATGTTTATCAATGTTCAGCAGGTCATCACATATATCCGGCTTTGTATTTGCATCGATGTCCATTTGTATCAATCGCCTGTTGGAAAACATTTCTTTTGTGTCGACATAAAATTCGGGAAATTCGCTGTAAATTTTGCCCTGATTCATCATTTTGCCTATTTCCACGATAGGATCATCCAGCTCAAATTCTTTAATGCGGTACATGAATTCCTTGGCCGATTTACGCATGTGATATAACGATTCTTCTCTCTTGGCTGTCTTTTTCATATTAACTTTCTTATATCCTTTAAAGAATATATATGCCTAACCAACGGCGATTCAAATTTCATGCTCTTCCCGTTATTTAAGTAACAAAGGGGAATCCCCGCCTTCACGGCTCCGATATCTGTCTTGAAATTATCGCCCACATAAATTGCCTGCGAGGGCTTTGTGTTTAATCTGGCCAAAATACGTCTAAATAAAAAAGGGCTTGGCTTGGATCTTTGCGCTGGATAAAAGCCGCTGATCTCGATGGCATCAAAATAATCAACGACATTCAGCAAGGATAATTTATATATTTGATTAACAGGATGCCCCTGTGTCACCAGGCCAAGCTTCTTGTTTTTCTTTCTAAGATACCGAAACAATGGAATGACCTCGGAGTACAATTTGAGCTCACGACGTGCCAGCTTATAATAAAGCAACAATTCCTGTTCTACATAACGGTTAATCTCCTCTGCTGGCAATAACGGGAACTGGTGCTTTAAAACCTGATTAAATATAAGGTTTCGCTCACCCTTGCTGTAAAAATCTTTCAGGCGTGCAAACGTCGCCTTCCGGGCCGATTTTTTTAAACAAAAATCCTTTCCGATTTTCTTGGCAGCTTCCTTAAACCCTTGCAGAATATAGTCTGATTCATCGTATAAAGTGCTATCCAAGTCAAATATGACCGTCTTTATCATCTATTCAACTACCACGTAGGATTGCACAGAACTAAACTGATTGCGTTTGATTTGGAAACGATCCAGACCAAAGACCTCCTTAAAAGCTAAGGTCTCTCCCGGATAACTATGAACGTTTAATTCGTCAAAGCCCAGGATACTCCCTTTGGTCAAATGACCCTTTATGGCCTCCAGGCACTTTTTCGTCGGCTTATAAAGATCAAAGTCAAAATAAGCTAAAGCAATGATCGTTTCGGGATTGTCTTTAAGAAATCTCTCAATCTCCGTTGTCGCATCGCCCTTTACAATCTGATACTTTTTAATGTGAGAAATCGGGCTTTCCTGTTCATGGTAGTTCATAATCTTCCTCAAATAGTCTTCATAGCCTTCGGTCACGCCAAAAGCCCCTTGCGCGATATTTTTAGCGCGGCCGTCTTTATCGTCGATAGAGGGAAAGCCGGCAAAGGTGTCAAATCCTATAATCTTTCGGTTAAGGTTATAAGGCTCGTACAGGCCGCGCAGTGATTCGAATAACGTCAGATTTCTCCCCCAGCGAACACCGAATTCAACGATAACGCCGTGAACATCGATGATCTTCTTATATAGTTCATTAAAAAAAAGAAGCTTAGAGATAACTTGTCTTCTCGTAAATAAACCCAAGTTATCAAGCAGTTCATATTCCGGAATAGGGCACTCTTTAAAAAGTCTTAAAAAATCATTTCTTAAATCAACCTCTCTTGAGGAAGAGGTTTTCTTCATGATTTCTTCTTGATTGATCATAGAATAATTCCTCCTTAGTAAAATAGAACGCCCCATCGAATCTCAGCATACATAGGTCGGCCGCCCCATATAAAGTCTTCGAATGGACATACTCGTTGTTAATCAGCTGTTTCAAAATTCTCGGTATGTTAATCCCGGCCTTATACGTTAGTGGATTCCCGCCCCCCATGCGCATATTCATCTCTAGGAAATAAAAGTTTCCAAGCTGATTTTTAAATAATTGAATATTAATCAACCCCCAAGGCTTAAGGAGAAAGACGATTTTCTTGATATGCTTATCGATTCCTGCGTCATAGATCGTTATTCCTCTTTCTATTTCTCCTGCTCTTGTCTTGAGTCTCATCCTTTGACACGTTGCCACAACATTCCCTTCGCCATCGCCTATCACATCAACGGTTATCTCGTCGCCTTCAATAAATTCCTGAAAGATATAGCCGTGATCGAAACGGGATATATCCCGCAATCCATTATGGTCCTGAATCACAAAAATAGATTGGCTTGCAGATCCCGAAATTGGCTTAACCATGACAGGGTAGGATTGAACATCTTTTTTATCCATAAAGGTAAGCGGGGTAGGGATATCATGCTCTTTGAAAAATTGATATGAATACCATTTATTGGTCGCCACGTTGATGGCATCGGGGTTGGAAATCATCACCTTGATCTTCTTCGCTAAGAATTGATTGATGTTTTTCGCATAAAATCTAACTTCAGGATCAATAAGAGGTATGACGGCATCGACATGATTTTCCTGACAAATTGCCAACATTGCTTCCAAGCAATGATCTTCCTGAAATTTAGGAATGATAAAATGCGCGTCCCCCGCGTATAAAGCAGGCGCTGTATTGACAACATCGGCAACGAGTATCTTGTCTTGCGGCAATTCCTTCTTGAAAATCTCTATAATTTCCACCCGTCGGCCGCCTGCGGTAAACAATATATTCATCTCTTATCTTTCCTTTCTACAAAATTCACCATGCCGTCCAACCTCCATCGACAACCAGATTATGTCCGGTCACATATTCAGAAAGATCACTCGCTAGATAGACAGCCGCGCCTTTTAAATCCTGTTCGCTCGCCATGCGCTTGAGCGGCGTTTTTTTGCAATACTGCGAAAGAAACGGGTTGGTGTGCCCACGCAATACCCCGCCGATGCTGATGGCATTGACCCGCACTTGCGGCGCTAGGATCGTTGCCAGATAGCGCGTTAATTGCAGCACCCCCCCCTTTGCCGCATCATAAGCCGCCGGATGCCCCAAAACCTTTGCTCCTTTATATATGCTCATGTCGGGACCCACCATTCCATAAATCGAACTGATATTGATAAGGCTGCCATGACCGCTGGATTTTAAAGCGCCTGCGCAAGCTTGGATTAATGTAAAGATAGAGGTTAAACTCACCTCTAGCGCTTTCCGCCAGCTGGCGAGCGATTGCTGCTCAAAAGGAACCTGCCATCCCTCCAAAGGAGTGCGTCCGGTCACCGACGCACAATTGATCAAAATATCTATCCGTTTAAGACGATCCAGCACTTTGTGAGGAATATTTTTGGTTTGTGCTGCATCAGCTAAATCGACGGTTAAAGATAACGTCTTGACAGAATATTTCTTTTGGATGCGCTTGGCCTTTTCCTGACATCCTTTTTCATTGATATCGACCAGGACAGTCTTGGCCCCGCACTCAGCCAGAGCTTCTGCCATAACCGATCCAATGTGGCCGGCACCGCCGGTAATAACCGCCACGCGTCCTTTTAAACTCATGAGATCTTTGACCGTCTTCATAAGGCTTTAATTTTCTTGGATATTAGAAAATCCGCGATCTCCCAATCCAAGGGCGTATCGATATCCAAAGCCCTCTCGGGCGGGACAATCACGGCTTTAACGTTTCCTTCAATCAATGGCTTATTCTTCTGCAAATACGCCGTACTGATGGCATAGGCAACAGTTGTAACATCATAAACAGACGGAGCATCCTGGCGTCGGGCAACCGACACCTTTGGCTGAATCACCAATCGCGCACGCTGTTGGTCATCTAGGGTCACCATATTGAAATAGGGATTGCGGTGAGCCGGTGTCACCGTCAAAACACAATCCGCATCGCTATCCAATAACATTGTGATGCAATTCTGCACGTCTTGATCTTCACGTAAAGGCGACGTCGTCGGAATCGAGACCAAAACATCCACTTTCTGTTTTGTCAATCTTTCATATTCTCTTACCGCGTGCTGCTGCGCTAAAAGCATCGGCGCCTCATCTGTCGCCAGCTCCGCTGGCCGCAGAAACGGGACCTCGGCGCCATACTGTTTGGCGACTTCAGCTATTTCCTTGTTATCGGTTGAAACAATCACATCATCGATCAAAGAAATACGCCGCGCTGTTTCAATGGCGTAAGCTAAAAGAGGTTTGCCGCCCAAAAGCTGGATATTCTTCCTGGGAATGCTTTTGGATCCTCCCCGCGCAAATACCGCTCCTAAAATAAAAGGTTTCATACCCTGACCGTTATCCCTTTTCGTGCACTTTTTTTCGCGGCCAAAATAATTTCAACCACCCGCTTGGCATCTTCGCCCGAGACTAAAGGACTTTTCTTGCTATCGATGCATTGCCGAAAATGCCCAAATTGCCGACAAAACATATCGTTGGCGTCGATTGCCTGCGGCTTACGCAGGTTAACCCATCTTTTTTGTCCGATAGAACACAACTTGACCGAATGATTATCCATAAAATCCCATGCCAGCGTCCCCTTTGTGCCAACAATGCGACAACAGCGATTTCGCGCCTGGTCCACCATATCTAGATGAATATGTCCGATCACGCCATTTTTAAAACGCAGGTTGATTTCTGCGACATCTTCCACATCAATGGCCAAATCGCTTTGTTTGTCGATGATTGCGCTTACCTCGCTGATTTCTCCCATCAGCCAACGGCAATAATCGATTTCA